>Ga0247843_1004093_pt1 | contig 22359 bp, 26 predicted proteins | sample LaCruzMarch2017__FD_192420 | JGI IMG/M metagenome (GOLD analysis project Ga0247843, IMG submission 192420) | Freshwater microbial communities from meromictic Lake La Cruz, Castile-La Mancha, Spain - LaCruzMarch2017_8m | ecosystem: Environmental > Aquatic > Freshwater > Lake | place: Spain...
GTTGACCAAAAAAGAACGCTTAATGGAAAACGTTTTGCGTAACTACTTTTTATGCCGTACGTCATGCCCTACCCCAGAATACGATCAGACAGTATACAAAGTACACAAAGACGACAAAATACAGTTTTTATGGGTGCTACCGTCCAAAGACACCTGCGAAATGTTTATACGGCATGCAGGTGAGATAGTACCAGACGAAAGATGGTTGTTGTATTATGTACTTGCCGACCAGAACGGCGACTTACTTAAACTATGCAAGCAGTTAAACAACGAAGCAGATAACTCAATATTGATAAAGGCGTAAGATTATGGATTTACCAATAGCAACACAATCACAAATTGACCAAATGAACAGAGACGCAGCTAAAAAAATGCAAGAAGAGGGTATTGATATGGTAGAAGAACAAGTAGTAGACCAAGTACAAGAAGAGGCCGTTGAGGAAGCCCCACAACAAACGATACAGGCTACACCCGAGCAATCTATTGAGGCAGAGCTAAAGAGCGTTAAAGACGAAAATTGGCGGTTATTGCGTCAGTCTAAAGAAAAGTTACAGCGTGAATTAGATGAAGCACGTGAGTTGTTGGCTCAACGACAAGCTGCAACAAAGCCAGCAGAAGAAAATATTGACCTTAATGACCTTGGCTTATCGGAGAACGATTTAGCTGAGGGTAGGCATCTGCTGACCATCAAAAAAGAGTTAGCTGCGCTTAAAAAAGCCAGAGAGGAAGACCTTAAAAGGTTGACCATGTCTAACGCTGAGATGCGCATTAAAAACGACTTTCCTGATTTTGAGAAAGTAGTGTCATATGAAAATCAAAAAAGATTGCGTGAGGTAGATCCAGATGTAGCAGATGCTATTTTAGCTACCGGTGATGTGTATAAAGCCCATGCCATGGCGTACAAGATGATTAAGCTATTAAATATCCATCGTGATACTTCATACGATGCTGACAAGCTCAAAGCTCAGCAAAACTTAGCCAAGCCTAAGTCATTGAGTAGTATTGCACCACAAAAAAGTGAATCTCCTTTGAGTCATGCCAATGCTTTTGCTAACGGTTTAACGCCAGAGTTAAAAGACCAGCTAGTCAAAGAGATGTTTGCAGCACGTCAAAACTTATAAAATTATGGGGAGTAGTATCAATCTGCTCCCTAGTTTCTTTTGATGCGATTTTGACAATTAGTTTTATGGTCAACCCAGCGACAATTTTCTGGAGTATAATTACCATCATTATCAATTCTGTCTAATGTTAACCCATCTGGTCGCTCACCCATGTCTGCCAAAAAATTTTCAAAATTATTCCATCTTTCACAAACTTGAATCCCTCTTTTGCCGTACCATTTAAATGCCGAGTCACTTGGGTTTCTACAACGTGATAACATGCTACTCCAAACTTTATATAATGGAGTGCCATGTAAACCATGCTTTGTGTTTTTTATAGCGTTTAATTGATTATGACAATTTGTGCACATAGTTGATTTATTTGATTTAAGATCAGCAAGAGCATGTTTTCCTATTGTTCCGCACTTGCAACGCGTTTCAAAATGCTTTAATTTGCGATGTATGCCTAAATATTTAACTATAGTCCAAGAACCAAATATTTTACCTATATCAATCAAAGGATCATATAAAACGCGATACTGACAAGGTCTACATTGCTTGCCTTTACCAGCCCGCAATTCAGTACCTTTTTTAATGTATATGTTGCCACAAACACACATGCATTCATACCATAATCCAGGCTTAGCATAATCTATTTGTTTAAGCACCGTCCAACTATTAAATTGTTTATTAATCATTGCATTTTTCATAAAATACCCTATAAATAAAACCAGCCGTAATGAGAACTCGCTACTCTCACTTTTCTTAATGGCCGTATAGATCCTCGCCAGATTATTAGACTGTATGAAGACTCGTCATCTTAAATATATTGTTTTTTGGAATAATGATCAACAAATTGTTGTAATTTATACCAAATTTTGTTAATATAAATTTAAGGAAAAACTATGGCAGTTACGACTACCAGCATCCTTCCATCACCGGTACAACAATCTTTTAGTTACAAATTATTGTCAGTACCTGTGCCTAACATGATTCATAATATCCCAGCAATGCGTAAAAATATGCCTCGTAATGGTGGTAATACTTTACGTATGCGTAGATATAACCCATTACAAACAGCTATGGTTCCTTTGGGGAACAGTGGTATTACTCCACCACCACAAAACCTGACAGCTGTCGACATCGACGCTAAGATTTCGTTTTATGGAACTTACGTCGTACTGAATGAACAAGTGACATTACAAAACCAAGACCCTAGATCCATAGGCATATAATTTAACTTGCTTCTTTTGTTAATTATATATATATTAAAATATATGTAAACAATAGGAGTAACATGGAAAGCGAAAAAACAATTATGGCATATTTAGCAGGAGTTATGGATGGTGATGGTAGCTTTGGGTTAACTAGATTAACTAAGCTAAGTCGCAACCTGCAATATAGACCAGAATTACAATGCTGTAAGGTTAGAAAAGAGTTTTTAGAATTATTGCAAACTACTTTTGGTGGATATTTAATGACTGGTAAAATACACATTTGCAAAGACGGAACAGAGGGGCAAGCCTTGACTACATGGAAGCTTCAATCGTCTGGCAATGTAAAGCCTGCACTTGAAAAACTAATACCGTATTTAGTTATAAAAAAAGACAGAGCTGTGCTTTTATTGGACTTTATAAATAATAATCCATTTGAAAGAGGCAAGATTCTAAGCCCTGAGATTTTAAGGCAACGAGAAAAAGCTTATCTTGAAATAGTTCAGCTTAATGACTGGGTAAGTCAAAGTTCCAAAATAACTACAGTGCTAGCAAAAGATAACACTGATAATGAGTTGTTTTGGGCTTATGTTGCTGGGTTAATGGATACGGATGGTTCTTTTTCTGTAAAAAGACAAATGCAGAACAAAGGTACAGATGTTAAAAACCCAAGATATTTACCAGTTATTAGTTTAGGTATGGTTGATGCTCGAGGGATAAATTATATTCGTGAAAACTGTAATATAGGTAAATTCTATGTACCTACACACAGAGACACAAAAAAAGGAATATTTTATCTGTTTGGTATTTACACAAAAAAAGAATGCATAGCTTTTTTACAAAGGATAATACCTTATCTCAGGTCAAAAAAACTTAACGCCCAAGTATTGTTAAACTTTTGCGTAAATGCTAAAAATACAGGTTACTGTAGAGCAGGTATACCAAAAGAAGAGTTAGCTTTCCGTGATAAATGTTATCAAATATTATGCGAATTAAATAAATATGGGGTCTCTAAATCTCCTCTGATAGTCTTGGAACCCTTACCAGATAATGCTGGAGGCAACAAGGAGCAAGCAGGCTTTATGCCGTGCAGCTTGAACGCAGTAAGCGAGGAGACGTCGAAAGACGATGCGGTACTCTGATCTTACAGGAAACTGTAAGAGGTAGGCTGAGAAGATCTACCCGCCACGCAAGTGGTCATAAAGTAACAGAATGGTATTAAACGAATGTGCAGCACGACTAGGCGTATCACTGCGTTAAATTTGGCGCAGTATAAATTTTCGGTAATTGACTTGGAAGCCTAAGGCAAAAGCTATGGCGACAAGGGGCAAGTTTAAATACAGCCTGAGAGACTAAACCCGAAAACCCGTAAGGGATGTGATAGTCCGCACAGAACAACGAAAGGTTCTGAGGTAAGCAGAAATGACTTATCCGCACTTTTTAAAGTGTAGTAACAATAAGCAGACAGAAGATCAGTTAACACGTGATATGTTGGCATCAACAGCATCATTTATTAACTGTGTTGGTGGCGTAAACGGCGACAGTCCGACCGAGCTAACATTGTTAGACGTGTCAGAAGTAACACGTGTGTTGCTAGGTAACAACGCTTATACAATCTCCGATAACATCGAAGGTGAAGATAAGTTTGGTACAGCTCCAGTTCGTGATGCGTACTTTGCATTATGTCATACAAACATGACTAAAGAGCTAGAAGGCGTTAATAACTTTACATCAAAAAGTAATTACCCAGCTCCTACAAATGCATTGCGTTCCGAGTGGGGTTGCGTAAACAACCTTAGATTCTTGGTATCAAGCATCGGCTCAATTAGTCCAAATGCTTCTGTTAATGGTAGCGATGTGTATAACATCTTCTGCGTTGGTATGGAAGCTTATGCTACTGTACAGCAAGATGGTTACTCAGCGTCGTTTATTTACAGACCGCCAATTTATGATGGCCCATTAGCGTTGAACGCTTCTGTAGGCTACAAATTTGCGACATGTCCAAGAATAACCAACGATCTCTGGGTTATCAACCTAAGAGCTACATTAGCACAATAAGGAGATATTATGGACGGAACAATTATAGTACGTGGTAATTTCGTATCTACCGGTGCGGATAAAACTATTGTATTTAGACCAGGTGTAAACTGGATTACTGTATTTAACATGTTAGCTAATAATGGCGTTGGTGCTCCATTACAGTTTTATTTCCAAACTGGAATGACTAACGGTGTTGCTATTGATGGCGCCGGTGCAACAACAGCTCCTGCAGGCATGTTTACAGTAATTGATTACTCTAACCCTGCTAACTTTGCATCTATTAAATACACAACTACTGCACAAACAAACGCAGTTCAGCCTGTTGTAACATCTGCGGCTACAACAGCTGCAGTAGCTGTTGCTGTTGGTAATATCGTACGTATTACTGGTAGAAACGTTGCTGGTGTTTTAGGTGTGCCTGTATTTGGTAACTATGGCGTAGATATGATTGTCAGCGTTGTTGCTGGTAACGACTACACATTATTGGGTGCAAATAACGCATTAGCTACAGCTTCTGGCGTTGCTGGTACTGATGGTGCTTTACAGCGTATTGATATTAGCTCAAGATTCTATCCAGCTAACAGAATCATTACTAGCATCACACAAGCTGCTGGTGTAATCACTGTTGCTACATCTGTGCCTCATGGTATGACTGTAGGACAGCAAGTTAGATTTGATATACCTGCTGTTTGTGGAGCAGGAATTAGTGCTTTATTAAGCGCTAGTTCAGCAAATAACTATGTATCAGCTACAGTAACAAGCGTAGTTGCTAATACAGCTGCTTTAGCTGGTTTTGGATCAGTTCGCTTTACTATCGACATTGTTGGTAGCGGTGAAGCTTTTGCTTATCCAACATCTGCACAAGTTGCTGCTGGTTCACAATTGCCAGAGATGATACCTTTCGGTCAAGACACAGCTTACTCAGTATCACAAAATGCTAACATTTTGGCTGATGCTACAGTAAACCAAGGTTTTGTTGGTATCAAACTAAGAGGCGGTGCTGCTAGAGCAAACAACCCAGCTGGTCAAGCAGGGGATGTTATATTCTGGAAAGTTGGAGCTTGCTTTAACTCTGAAGAATACGCATAATCTTATTCATTTGGGAGGGGTTGCGCCCTCCCTACAATTAACAAGGGAGTAATCATGGAAAGAAAAAAGTTAACAAGTAAAGAGATGGAAGCCTTACGTAACCGTGATGCCGAAAAAGTAAGCGGCAAGTTTATCTTTCACGAAGTGCCAGGCGGTGTCATGGACTTTAGTATAAAATTATACAAAGGCGACGCCCCACAAAACTATTCGTTGCGTGATGGTGAGATATATGAGTTACCACTAGGCGTAGCACGTCATCTAAACACTAATTGTTTTTACCCAGTGCATTCTTATAGCCAAGACGAGTTTGGTAAGCCTATTGCTAAAATTGGGCAAAAAGTACGCCGTTGCAGCTTCCAGTCATTAGACTTTATGGGTATCGATGCCCAACCAAGTAAAGAGATTATTACTGTAGAAAGGATCTAGATGCCGATACTTGCTGTAGCTACGCCAATATTCCAACCTGCTATGCGTATTATAACTAACATAACTAACTCGAACCCTGTAGTTATTACTACTTCGTTTGATAACCAGTTTGTTACAGGTTTAATAGTACGCTTATATGTGCCACAAGGTTACGGCATAACTCCTCTTAACCATGTTGAAGCACCTATAACAGTACTAACCAACACTACATTTTCTATGCCCATAGACACAATTAATATGCCAGCATATACGACGCCAGTAGGAGCAGAACAGTTTGCACAGGTAGTGCCAACAGGCGAAATTAACAGCATTTTATACGCGGCAACTAGAAATATATTGAATTAACAATTCAACTGGTTTGTAAGTTTGCTAAGCTATAACCAATTTACATAATAAGGATGTAGCATGGCAGCAAACTTACAAACCATTAGAACTAAAGTAAGACGGCTTACCCGTAGCCTGTCGCCCGCCCAACTAACAGACGCACAGATAGACGAATATATAAATACATTTGTGCTTTATGATTTTCCGGAACATTTACGACTAGCAAACTTGCGTGAGACATTTAGTTTTTATACAACTCCGTATGTAGACACATACGACACTAATGATAGTCAGCCAAATAACCCATTATATGACTTTAAAAACAGATACATTACTGTACACCCGCCTGTGTTTATAGCAGGATATCAATCATGGTTTTGTGAAAGCAGAACATCTTTTTTTGGTGTATACCCAAAAATAAACTCTATAGCCCAAACATCTGCTACAGGTGACGGCAACGTAGGGCAAGCAATTACGTTTACCATCAATACCCAACAAGCCAACACTGGCGGTGTAAGTATTACTACATGTCTATTACGCAATAACGTCGTAATAACAACCGTAGATGCGTTACAAAATGCATTAACTTTGATTGATGAACCTATACCTAATAACGGTGTATCGGGCAATTTAAAAGAACCTAACTATCCAGCTATACGTGGTACAATCAACTATCTAACAGGCGTAGTTAGTATACCTAACGGCTTTACGTTTAATGGTGCTGCAACAGCAGCGTTAGCTGGAGCGCCAATATATTCCGAAACAGTATTAGTATCACCAAGCTTGCCGCAAGCTGTTTTGTTTTACGATGGCAAATTTGTAGTGCGCCCTGTGCCTGACAAAGCATATAAAATAGATATGGAAGTCTTTGTACAACCTACGGCGTTTTTGTCTAATACACAGAATCCTAAACTTGATGAATGGTGGCAATTTATAGCATATGGAGCTGCAATTAAAGTCTTCCAAGACCGTCAGGACTATGAGTCTGTTAAAGCCATTATTCCTGAGTTTACAAATCAGATGGACTTAATCCAGCGCCGTACTATAGTACAGCAAACAAGCCAACGCTCTCCGACAATATATACTGAGCAAATGACTGCCGCAGGTGCATATGGACCAGGCTTTTTTAGCGGCGGTGGAAACTTCTAACAATTTATAAAAGGATAAAATTATGCCATATACTCGTAACGTCCCTCAAGCAGCACAAACAATTGCTTCAAGTCAAAACCAAATATTACAAAACTTTGAAACCATTCAAGATTGGACAAACGTTGACCATGTACAAATAACAGGTGCAGGAGGTAATGAAGGTAAGCATGCTAAGGTTTCATTGATTCAACAACCTTATGTTGCTGGGGGTAATTTTACACCAGCTATTAATGCTGCTACTGGTCGAGGAACATTAGGTATTTATGCTGCTTTAAATGCTGCTAACGATCCGAATTCACAATCAAGAATGTGGGCTGTAATACCAATAAAAAATTCTAATACTACTTGGGTAGCTGCAAATATACCATTTACTGAATCAAGTTTATTAAATATCCTGCAATCAGGTTCTATTAATGGATATACATATTTACCGTCAGGTTTAATAATTAAATTTGGACGATTTTCAACAACTATTCCTGATCAAAACATTAAGACACAAGCTTATACTTTTAGTGCTTCATCTGGTGGCCCATTTCCAACTGCATGTATTGCTGTAATATTAAGTTCGATTGTAACTAATACTCCCGATAATTGTGCTGCACTTTGTCAAGCAAGTAATTTAACAGTTAATGGATTTACTGGTGTTTTTCGTGGGGTTACTGTTACTGGTACTACTCAGCCAAGAGAATTTACTTACATAGCTATAGGGTATTAACATGCCAATAGACAAATTTATAATTGGATACACCGATGACAAGGCAAGTACCCAAACAAATTTTCAACCATGGTTATTACCAGACAATGCTTTTCAAATGATGTTCAATGCTTACGCTTGGCGAGGCAGAGTTAGAAAGCGCATAGGCAGTACGTTAATGACCAACGGTGTTAATGGTAGTAGGTTGCGTATACAAGCTATACCAATTGGAGGTGGCGGTGTAATTACTTTGCCATTAAATGTGGCTGTAGGTATGCAAATAGAAGTAGCTGCTGTTGGTGGCGCTACTCTGACTGTTGTAAATAGTACAGTTGGTCAAGCTTTGATAACTACTGACAATGCTGTAACTGCAATTGTAGGTGCTGCAGCAAATGAAATAACTATTACAGGTGTAGTTGGAGCAGTTTTTTTATACCCTGCATTACCTGTTACAGGCATAGGACAATTTGAACAGGCATTTACTAACGATGAAGTAACAGTAGCGTTTGACACAAAATTTTCCTATTTCTATAGCGGCGGTGATTGGCAGCGTTTAACTGGTGGTGTAGACCAATGGACAGGTACAGATAGTCAACTTTTTTGGATAGTTAACTATCGTGGCGTTACAGCTAGTGAAAACTATCTATGGGTTACTAATTTTAACACTACTGATGGTATACGGTTTAGAGATGCTATCGTTGGTGGCAACTGGCGTAAACCTAGTCTTTTTCACAGCAAAGGGCCACAAATAACCACAACAAATGGTGCTGGTGCTGTAGTTGCATTTATAGTAAACCCATTGCCTGTGCCAGGTGATATTTTTATTGTTGGTAGTACTGCTTTGGTTGTTCCTGCTGCAACAGGTAACTTAATAATATTGCCTTTGACGTCTGCTCCAGTATGTGCAGTGCAGCCAGGTACTACAATTGATTTAGCTACAGGACAGTTAGATATTGCACCTAGTCTTACGCCATCACCAAATACAGCAGTTTATTACAGCCATAATTTTAAAATCTCTACAGCACGAATTATAGTGCAGTTTAAAAACAGATTAGTACTACTCAACACAGTTGAACAAGTTAATGGTGCTGACCAAGTATTTTCTAATAGATGTCGTTTTAGTGCTGTAGGTAATCCATTGTTTGGGTCATCTGGTGCAATTTATACCTCTGTATCGTTTATGGGCGATTTGCCTGGCTATGGTAATGCCATAGATGCAGCAACACAAGAAGCTATTATTACCGCCGAGTTCCTTAAAGATAGGCTTATTGTTTACTTTGAGCGTTCTACATGGGAGCTTGTATATACAGGTAACCAAATATATCCGTTTACATGGCAAAAAATCAATACAGAGTTAGGTGCTGAATCAACGTTTAGTACAATACCATTTGATAAAACAGTGCTGGGTTTTGGTAATGTTGGTATACATAGCTGTACTGGGGCAAACGTTGTTCGTATAGATGAAAAAATCCCTGAGTTTGTTTTTAAAGTACATAATGAAAATCAAGGCTTAGAACGTGTTGTAGGTATTAGAAATTATGAACCTGAGATAGCTATGTGGACTTATCCAGGTGTAGATAGAGGCGTAAATTTTCCATATCCAAATAGATTGATTGTATATAATTACGTCAATACATCATGGTCGTTTATAGAAGACAGCTATACGTTCTTAGGATATTATCAAACTAGTAATACTGCTCCTGCGCCCCCAGCTACATGGGCAAGCTCAACTATTTATTGGGAAAATGCGTTAGATGTTTGGTCTGGTAATGTTGGTACTAGCAACGCCGTCAAAACAATTAAGGTATTAGGTGGCAATCAACAAGGATTTGTGCATATTATGAATTATAATGTGTCTAATAACGCGCCTGGATTGTCTGTTACTGGTGTTAGCGGTGCAGCTGGAACAGTAAATGCTGCTGTAGCTGGTAGTTCTCCTATATACCTATGGTGCGTAGATCACAATTTTGAAACAGGTGATTATATAGCTATAGACAATTTACAAGGAATAGCTGTAACTTATCTTGAACCTGTTCTACCGAATACGCTGTATACCATTACAAGATTTGTAGCTAGAGTGATTCAGGTTGTTGATAGAAACCAAATAAGAATTACCGCAGGAAAGCTAGAGACGGCTAATAATGTAGTAACTTTGTTTACTTTTACAGGTACTTATAGAGGACTAGGGACTATAGCACGCGTTAGTTTAATACAGCTGGAAAGCAAAGACTTCAATTTATATGTTGGCAAAGACTATAATGCCTACATCAGCCGTATCAACTTTTTAGTAGATAGAACAAATCGAAATTATATCCGGGTAAACTACAATATTGGCACTGCTAGAACGTTGGGTTTTCCGCAAATAAATGATGCGTTATTGGGTACCTCACAACTTGAGACTTTTCCATATGCCTTAGCGCCATACGAACAATATCAAAATCAAATATGGCATAACGTATATTTAGCCGCAGATGGTGAGTTTATACAAATTGTATTGCAAAACGATGAAGACCAACCGTTTTCCTTTGCTTTAACAGGTGATCCAGCTACCGCAACAACAAGCTATGGTATTGAAGAAGACTTTCAGATGCACTCCATGATTATTTATGCGCAACCTACAAGTTCGGGGCTACAATAATGGACGATAATTACATATATATAGTTTATGCTCACAGGTTTATAAAAGCCTGCTGCATAATATTTTGTGTGTATATGATTATAAAAGATGTTATAAAATAATCTGCCAATCCGAGCAGGAATTGGCAGATCACCAGGAATAAATACGATACGGCAATAATATAGCATAAAAAGATTGAGGCGCTAGTATGGAGCAAAATAATGTCGGTTTGTTTATAGATACCACGCAAATATGGGATGAATATTTGCAAGCTGCACAAGAAAATATTGATGCACGTGAGTTGTTTTTAAGGCTGTACCAAAACATCAACAAAATAGCCATAGCATTGAATTTAAAAGACAGTGGGATATATTCACAGACCGAGTTTGTAAACGGTCAACAGTGGTGTCCTATTAACGAAATAACCAATTTTGTTGGTACTGTTAGTAGCAGTGACAATCAGTTAAACGCTGACCCTCGCCAAGTATACCGTAAGATCGTTTATTGTGGCGCATTATTAAACGCTGCAGCTAAAACAATACCTCATGGAATAGTTATAAGTGATACTACTAGATTTGTAAGAATGTATGGCGCAGCTAATACAATTAACACAGCTCCTACTAAATTATATAAGCCTATACCATGCACGGGCGTAGACCCAATAGACTTGCTTGTAGACGAAGTCAACATAACTCTTACCACAACGACCAACTTAACTGCTTTTAATGAAGTATGGGTTGTGCTTGAGTACCTCAAACTTTAGGGTAATATTACAACAATATTTATATAAAGGATTATTATGGCAATACCAGCATTATTAGCAGCAGCTTTACCATATTTAGCGCAAGCTGCTCCATATTTAGGCGCAGCAGCAGGCGGAGCTGCGTTAAGTGGTTTAGCCTCGCGTGGAGGAGTAGGTGAAACCTTGTTTGGTAAAGAAGGTCAGACCAAAACGTTTCAAAGATTTACACCAGAACAGCAAAAGCTACAAAACCAAGCTATTAGTAATTTAATGGCAGGTTTGCAGCCAGGCGGACAGTTAGATTTTGGGCCAATTGCACAGCGTGCTAGAAGTCAGTTTAGCCAGCAAGCTATACCAACTATAGCAGAACGGTTTAGCTCATTAGGGCAAAACGCTTTATCTAGCCCAGCGCTTTATAGTCAGCTGGGCGGTTCAGCTGCCAACCTAGAAGAAGCCTTAGCAGCTCAGCAAGGAGCTTTTCAACAGCGTAATATGCTGGGATTACTTGGACTAGCAGGACAGCCAAGCTTTGAGTCAGCCTACATGCCAAGACAAAGAGGGTTAGCGGAGGTTGGTGGGTCTGCTTTATTGCAAGCGTTGCCATATTTAGCTATGGCATATGGTGGCGGCATGGGCGGTATGGGCGGCGGAGCAGATTTAGCTCCAGCTCTAGCCATGAGTGGCTTAACTGGTCAAGCAGGCGGTGTTGGTGCAGATGGGTTTTTTAGACCACAGGGCGTAAATTATTTCTAGGAGAAACATGGCAGTACAAATAATACCAGAACAAGGACTAGGAGAATCGCTAGGCGCTGGTCTTGCCCAAGGTTTACAAGGATTAGCTCAACTTAAAGCTCAAGATTTGATGAGAAGGCAACAAGCTCAATATAACGTACCTTTGTTGCAAGGATTATTACCAGGCGTGCAAGGGCAGCAGCTCCAACAATTGGCTATGGCTGACCCTGCGTTATTAAATCAATTGATACAAAGACAAACACAATTACAGCAAGGGCAAAGATTAGCTGGTTTACTGGGAGACCCAAATTTAGCAGGATTAACACCTAAGGAAATACAAACTGTTACAAGCTCGTCACAATATCAAAGACAAGAGGCCCAAGGTTTAGCGAAGCCTTTAATTGATAATTTGCGCAAATTAATACAAAAAGGTTATGGTTCTAACGTTGCTACTAACTACCTGTCAAAAATATTTACAGGTAACATAGATGCTATTAATACCGTCGCGGCGCAGTTAAAGGCACTCAAAGACCCAGAACTTGTTGGCTTAGGATCAGCACTTGAAACAGCTAAAAACAACGAACAACGAGCAAATGCTTTGATTGGTTACTTAAGGGCGCACCCTGAATCGGTATCTTCAGTTGGTAATATGATATCTGGCGCAGTTGCACAAACACAACCAGGCCAAGCTATGCAAGCACAGATGCCGCAAGGTATGGACATGCAGCAACAAGATATGAGTATGCAAGGGCAGCTAGGTATGCCAATGCAGCAAGCTCAAACATTAGAGGGTGCAATAGCTGATTTAGCTCCTGTAGAAAGAAAAGCAAGGACATATGGTCAGCAAATAGTAGGCGGATTGGAACAGTTGCCGCAAGGGGCTTTGGATGTACCTGAGCTACCAGAGCAACTAGTTGGTGCTGTTGCACAAAAAATAGCAGATCCAAAAATTATTGAATTAACCAAGTTGCCATTAGAGCAACAGCAAGCTGCTATTGATAAAATGCCTTTATTTGAAAGAATGAAAGTTTTGCCGCAACTTGTTGGTGCTTCATTGTATGGTGACTTTAAACTCAGCAACATAACTGAGCCTATTAGAAAAACAATTAGTCAGGTAGCAGAATATATTAGCCCTGGTTCTACTGATAAAGATGTAGGCATCGGAGAAAAAGGCTTTAGGTTTGGTGTTAGGTCTATACCAACATTGATGGCATTTGGGGGTGCCGATATTCCTAATGTAGCAACACAGATGGCAACAGGTACAACATTAGCTGCTCTAGAAGATGCAGGTATTACAGACCCATATGTTAATTTAGGCACAGGTATTGTAGCAAATTTAGCTTTTGGAAAAGGTTTTGGTGCGCTAAATAATTATCTTAGAGGGATAGACCCTAAAACACCTGTAGGTAAGCTAACATCGAAGCTATATGGAGATGCTAGAAAAGAAGGTGATGTTATTGCTACAACACAATTTCAAGGTAAAAATGTGCCTATAAAATTAAAACAACAAATAAAATTGGATAAAGAAGGCAATATTATTAAAGGGCAACCTGGTATTCTTGATAAATTAGAAGAAGTAGCCAAAGAAGCTGGAAAGAAAACTACTGGTAAGCGGTCAAAATATGGTACGACTGAAGAAAGATCTTTACAAACAAATATTCAAAAATCTATGGACAATTTGCGCGACGCCGCAAAGCCAAATATTCTTAAAGATAAGGGTGCAACACTTACATTCAATGACTTGGTTGAAGAGTATCAAAATATCAACGCAAACTTTGTAGAGGGTACTACTGTTGAAGCTCAGTTATATCGTAAATATAGAGACGTATTAGGTAATGCTCTTAAAGAAGCCGGCAAAACCAACCCTAAAGCATATAAAAACTTTTTGGCTGCTAATGAATTGTATAGTATTCAAAACTGGCGCTCACCTTTTACAACTGCTTTACAGGAAGCCAAGGGTGAGAAAATTGTCAATATGTTAAGGAATAACCCTGCAACAGTGTATGCTTTACCGTTTATGACAGTAAAAAAAGCTGGTGCATTAGCAGGTACCGCTATAGGTGGCTTGCTTGTAGATAAGACTATGCAAGGTGCTAAAATCATGAAATGGGCATATAACAACGAGCAGGGCGCTAAACTCATATCTGACATAATACAAGCTTCAGCTAAAAATGACGGTGGTGCAATTAGAAGCACATTGTTAGCATTTGATAAGTTCTTGCGTAAAAACGAAGCTGCTATCAAACGTCAAGTAGGCGAAGCCGCTACGTTGCAGCCTCAACAATCTTAGAAAAAACAAAGGAGTCCCATGAGACTCCCTTGCCACACATAGAAAGTAAGATTATTGCTAATCTCCCTTAATTATAATACTGTTGGCGGTACCTTGCAAAATATTCTTGGCATGTTGCATATAAGAACGGCGGTTGACATATAAGTCTTTGCCTAGAATAGCTACAAACATAATTAGCACTAAATTTAGCCTACGATTAACGCTTTTTAATTCTTGAGCATTATTGCTTAGACGTGTCATTTGATTGATCCTCGATGATTTTTAAGTATATAGCTTGCCTAATATAGTGTGAGTAACTGCGTTTTTGAATAATACACAACTCTTGGATTTGTATAAACCACTCGTTGGGTATAAATAACGTGATGCGTTTTAAGTTGTCTCGCTCCATTGTAACCCTTACTTGTAACCCTTGTCACCAATTTACCACAAAATAACAAGTTATGGGTTTCTTAGCAATTGTAGTTAACTAGGGTAATTATTAACATAAAACAAGGGATATTATGGCAACAAGTCCATTAAGATTACAACAAGGTTATGGTATTGGTAATGCGTTACAGCCGTTACCACCATTTTCAATTATTGCTAACCGTGCACCTACACAGCAAGATAAAGCGCGTATTGGTACATTTTGGGTATACACAGCTTTAAATAACGTATATGTATTAACATCTGTTACAGGTGGTAATAGCAACTGGCTAACATTGTCTAATGGTGGCGCTGGTGTGTTTTTAAGCTTAACTGTAAATGGTCCATCTACATTTAACGGCAATATTACACAAATAGCTGGCGTAACATCGTTATTGGCAACAACAATAAACGGATCGTTGACTCAAAATGGTGGTAATACAGTATTAAATAGCGATGCTAACGCTTCAACTATTCTAATAGGTACTGGTTTAGCTGCAAAAAATATACAAATAGGTAATCCAGCTGATGGGAGTATACGCACCTTAGGCGGCAAGTTTCTTATAAGTGACAATGCAGTATCACCTGCTACAAGTTTATTGATTGAAACCGCCGCCGCTACTGGTGCATTTTCATGTCTAGATACATTTATGCTAAATGATGTAGCAGCAGACATTCGATCATTACGATTTACTGCTTCTACTGTTGCGCCAAGACAGCAGTTTTTAAAAGCACGAGCTAATCCAGCCACAGGTGCGGGTGCAAACGTACAAAACGGTGATGCTTTAGGTCAGGTTGATTTTATTGGATTTAGACAAACCGGTGCATTAGCTGATGCTTTTATACAGGGCTCACAAATTCAAAGTATAGTAACCGATGTAAATGCTGGATTAGGACTAATTTCATCAAATTTGCGTTTTAATACAAGAACTCCTGGAGCCGCAACTCTTACCGTAAAAGTTACTATAACAGATAGTGGCGCCCTTCAAATTAATGAAGCAGGTCAGACATTAGCTGTTCAAGGCGGTGCTGTAACTGACTTTATTGGTCAAGCAGTATTGGCTGCTGGAACTGTAACTGTAAACAACACAAACATAACTGCCAACGATAAAATATTCTTAAGTGTAAGTCTGCCAGGTGGTACCCAAGGTATCTTGTCATACGCTATAGCTGCTGGTGCTAGTTTTACAATTACCTCGACTAATGCTTTAGACACAAGTACAGTTGAGTATTTTATTGTAAGACAAATATAACCCATGAAAACCAATCTTTGCGTCGAACTTACAATTAACAGCAAAGATTTTAAATTTTATGTGCCAGTAGACACCACAGCTGTTGAATTACAACAAGCTATGGACGAGCTGGCACATATGTTGAGTTATTCTTTGCGAGAACCAGATTTATTTGACTAGGAAAAATTATGTTAAATACGACAATAAGGGCGAGGTTTGAAGCTTTAAGAAGCTTGGCTGGTACTACGCCTATATCTAATGCTTATTTGGCAATAGGCACACCACTAACACAACCTGCGCGTATTATAAAAATTAGCAATGAAACAGATATTAATATATTAATATCTGCAGATGGAGTTACAGATATGGATTTTATTCCTGCTAATGGCTTCGTGTTATATGATTTAGGTAGCAACAAAGCCGAACAAGCTTCAACATTACAGTTTGCTACAGGCACAAGATTTTTTGCAAAAAGAGCTGGTGCAGCAGATTCAACTTCAGGTGCTATTTATCTAACTGTTATTTACGCAGGGGTATAATATGTCACAAAGTGGAATATTAAACCGTGGAGTCTATCCTCCTGGTACGGTTGTTGAGACTCTTCAAGGGTCTAACGTTGGTACTCTTGTTGCACCCCCTATATCACCAGATGCAACAAATAATATTATTTTGAATAGCACTAACGGAAACCTAACGTTTTCGAATGGTGCTGGTAATATTTTAAATTTAACGGTTAATGCATCGCCAATAATAAGTTATGTTGCTATTGCTTTTGCAAATAGTCCATATACAGCATCTGTAACAACTGAATTTATTAGCTGTGATACAAGCGGTGGAGCTATAACAATTAATTTACCGTCTGCTGGTGTTGTTCAAGGCGAGAGCTGGATTATCAAAGATAGAACTGGCCAAGCAAATATCAATCCAATTACAATTCAATCTCTTGTTGGTGGTAAAACTATTGATACAGCAGCAAATTACATTATCAATGCGTCGTTTGGCTCAGTAAGAATATTGTATAACGGCACAAATTATGAGGTGTACTGATGTCATATAACAGTTTTAGAAACGATAATAATGGTGCGGGCGAATTTGCACTGATCCAGTTTAGAAAAAGCAATAACTTTGCATCAGTTGCTGCGCTTGATTTGTTAGGGCAAGTACTATGGTCTGGTTATGATGCTGGAACAAGCACTTATAAATCAGCTAGCTATATTTATTGCCAGGCTGTTGGCGCTCCAGCTGCTAACGTGCCGTCTGAGCTGCAATTTAACACTAGCTTTGGTACTGGTACACAATTAGCTATGACCATTGGTCAAAACGGGCAAGTTAGTATTAGTGACCCAGCTGCAAATGAAACTACGCTGGTGGTTGTTAACAATCAAACATCGCCAAACATAAACTTAAGAACTGCAAACGCTACGGCAACTAATAGTCCTCACGTTCACTTTACACGCAGTAGAGCTGGTACAGCAGATGTACAAGCGTCTGACGATATAGGTCGTTTAGAGTTTAGAGGCTTCCAAGGTGGTACTGCCATTGAAGCGGCTGACATACGAGCGCAAGCCCAAACGGTAAACGGTGCGTCGGTCAGTGGTTCTTTACAATTTAGAACACGTCCTACCACATTTGCTGCTATAGCTACAAGGATGACTGTAAGTGCTGATGGTAACGTGACCATTAGCGCCCCAGTGTCTGGCGATGCATTAACTGCTACCGCAGTTGCTGGATCATTAGCTGCTTCATTTGCTGGTAGTAATGCTGGAGGTGTTTCTGTTACTCAAGCTAACGGCGGTGCTGGCTCGTATCAAGCAGTACAAAGCTCCGTTGATGCGCAACCAGTATATTTTAACGCATTTAAAAACCGTGCTGGTGGTATTATAGTAGCCAACGACGTTATATATCAACTTAATGGAACTGGTTTTGCTGATACTAATCGTACGGCTGCGTTATATCGTATATTTTCTACTAACGTTGGCGCAAATTATGTGTCAGGTGGTCATGATTGGTGGACAACGTCAACAGCTGGAACTACTGGCCAACGTATGGTTTTAGGTGCCGATGGACTGGTAACTATAAATGCGCCTGCAGCAGCAGGAACCGCGCTTCGCGTAAACGGATTTGCTGGTACTGGTAATTATGCAGCTGAGTTTTTCGGTAATGCACCAGGTGCATTATTTGATGGGATTAGAGTTATTAATAATACTACTACAGCTGGTAGTTCATCTCAGATAGAATGCAGTGTGTCAAGTCAGGCATTAGTAACAGGCGGCGATCCATATCTGCGATTTGTTAACTATGGATTTAATGCTGTCAGTATAGGATTTGATACCTCCACACAACAATTAGCTATGACGAGCGGAAGCGGCGTCGGTGGTGCCGGCAACTTCTTTACATGGACTATCGCAAATAACCAAATTAATCTGCCGTTGCAAGCTAGCTTCCATGCTTATAGTGGTGCAGACCAAATAGACGTTACTGGAGCTGGAGCTGTCTATACAGTGCAGTTTAATACTGAGCGCTTTGATGTAGCTAACGGTTACAACCCTGCAACAGGAATATACACGGCGCCAGCAGCGGGTAAATATATGTTTTATGCTCAAGTACGAGTAGATAATATCACCGCTGCCATGACTGCAGGATTCATGCAATTTATTGTAAACGGAGGTGTTTTTACGCAAAACGATTTGAAAAATCCTTTTGCCTCTGGCTATGGGATTGTAAGCTCTTTCCAAGGAACAATTATTGCCAACCTAGCTGCTGCAGATACTGTATCTGTACAAATTCAAATTAGTAATGGTGCTGGTGATACAGCTGACATATTAACCACTGTTTCTACATACTTCTGTGGACAACTATTATCTTAAAGGATTATTATGAAATTTTATGTAGACCAAACACAAGTATATGAACTAGATGCAACTCAACAAAAAATCATCCAAGACAACGTCAAACCTGATTTGTTTGTAGCTGATATGGAGCGGCGTGTGGCATGGGTCATTAGTCAAAAACTAGACCAATCATTTGACCAATTATTTGCTCACTGGTTGCCGATTTTACAACAACGATATGAAAGCCTACCAAGCAATAAAAGTTCGTTTGCTGAGCTTGTATTTGTTCAGCCAGACTATAAACCCGCGTATCCACTAGAAACACAAATTGAGGAGTAATATGTTGGAACTATCACTAATAGCAAAAATACTACTTGTAGGTTCTCTTATAGGCGGTGTTGCTGTGTATAAATCACGCACACCAGACTATAAAGACGACAACCAAGTTGAAGAAGTTGTCGAAGTAGTGTTACATAAAGTAACGGGGCTAAATGTAGATCTCACACCTGAGAGTCCTGAAAAGCCTTAACCTTTATCCCCCGCCGTCTAATGAAAGATGCGCGGGGGAGTTTATAAAGGAATCAGTTTTTAAGACGTTTTATTAAACTAGCAAAATCACTTTGTTTAAGCTGTGCTAAGTTGCTGATTTTGTAGTGGTCGCAAATTTTAGCCGTCAATTGATCGTCTACCAGTGTTTGCAGTTGAGCTAACATGTCATTATTAATAACACCTTGATTGTTAGAAAAAACAACATTAGCAGCATAATTTCCGTCATCGTCGTCCTCGTCTGAACAAATTATCCCTATTAAATCACGATACATCACGCGCCGCCAGTATGAATGCGCTCCACTAAATCCTTGCATGTCTCGTTTTGTAGGCTCTAGTTTTTGCCAACAACGAGTAAACTGCTGGCTTGCTCCGTGATGCAGTTCAAGCAGTGAATACACATCGCCATCTATATGTAAAACTTTGCTTATAGCGCATAAACCTTGCTCGGCTAATGCTGCCCTACTAGCACGTAGTAAATCTTCGTACAGGGCATATTTTGATTTATAGAAGGGGTTGTCTGCGTCCTTGGTGCAAATTTGAAAGTTGACTTGTGCTTTTGCAAGCGCTTTATATAACTCGCCAGTGTCGAGGCTTGATAACTCAAAATTAACAGCCATTATACTCTGCCATTTCGTTGGATTGAAGTTGGTTTTTGCGGATCAGAATCTCAAGCTTAAGATCCCTAAAGTCTTTGGTTTTACAGTCCTCGCAAAGATGAATTACTGCATATTCTCGAACTAATGGATTACATAGAAAACATTTAGTTGGTAACATAATACTTCCTTCACTATTATAAACTAATCTTAACCTAAACAAACTAGTTTGTCAACAAAAAACCCCCAACATTGTGAGGCGTTAGGGGTCTTAAATAGGAGGAGGAAGTCATTACGACAAAACTTCTGCTTCGATTGCAGGCTTGTCTGAATCAACTATCACATTATAGCGACGTACTAGCTCGCTGACAATGTAATTTTGTAAAACTTGTTGTGTACCTGCGTTAGTAAAACCTGCGTTAATAGGCAGGCTGTAACTTACTGCTTGGTGGTAAATGGTAACTAAAATATTATCGATTGTAATTGATTTGTCACCCTCGTGATACACGACACTAGCAACGCCATACCTTAACGGCTGAGCCTCACCACTTTTGAGCTTCTCATCCAATTGCTCTTGACTCAAAATCTCTTTTTCAATTTGCTCGCGAAAGTCTGCATCGCTGATGTGTGGAACTAGTTGTAAATCTGTTAATCTAAACATATTGACACCTTTTGATTTTATAGTATACTATATATAACAAGAACATTATATCATGAAAGCACATATGAACAGCAAAGGCCCATATTCTGGAACAGTAACAGGATATAATTTTGAACCAATTTTCTTAGCGATTATACGCGGTAAAATCATATCTAGTCAAGATGCATGTGCTGAGATAGGTATTTCAAGAACGCATTGGTTACGCATACGCTCAGGCAATAAGTACGGCGCGGGCAGTTTAGCGGTTGGAAAATTACAACGATGGGTTGCGGATAACAAACACTATCTCAAAAACAGTAAAGATTTACTTTTGTTAAAGGCGTTCCATGAAGAATTTGGAGAACAATAAACCTAAAAGATTAGTGCGAGCTAAGGTGGTCAATCTGCCGCCTGCCGTAAAGCGGTGTGAGATTTGCTACAGCAAGCTTACGCATATACCTGTAAACCGTCGTACGATTTATAAAATGAAGTATTTTTGCAGGTGTGAAAAACAAGATTAAAAAAAATGACAAGCGTAGTTATTTCAACTATACTTGTCATAAATTTTTAAACCCTCTACTAACTTACCGAGCCGGTGGGGGGCAACAAACAGAGTATAAAAGTCTACGAAAGAACAGTTAAAACATGTATAAAAGTCTTTACACAATTAAAAGGCCCGACGAAAGGACAGTTAAAACATGTATAAAAATTTTTACAAAATTAATCCCCACGAAAGGACAGTTGTAAAACATGTATAAAAGTCTAACAGAATTAGTCTCTATTTGTATAAATAAAGATTACCACAAAGAGACACACAAATCAACTGTTTGTAAACCTTTGGGTAATAAGCAAACCCAGTTATATAATTCTGCTAAAAAACGTTATGCGTTTAACCCTGCCGAGCAAGTCGGAACAGTGGATAATTACACCTTTAACAAGTTATCCCCAGCCTATCAAAAAGTATGGGGTGCGTTATGTACATTAGCTAAAACGGTTGAGACTACACAGCAAGGCAGCCCACGCGCTTATGAGTTTGGGGACAAGATTTGGTTATCTGCTAAAGCTGAAACAATAGCCGAGCGGGCAAATATTACGGTAAGAACATATTTTAGGGCTGTAAATCATTTTATTGAGCTGGGTTGGTTGGAGCGTTATAAGTGTAACAACACAAACGGGCGTAAAAATAATTTTGCTCCTGTTTTTTATAGAATCACTTTATCGCCGTCTGCTATCAAAAAAACCATGATGCTACTTACCTCGTTTTTGCAGCTTCTATGCTTTACAAAACCATGTCATACAGACACTAAACTCTATAGTAATATATATATAAATAAGACTCTAAATATTGTAAGTAATGTGACAAAAGCGCACATGTTTGGTTATGCTAAGTCATTTAACAACCCTTTTATAAAAAAAGGAGGGGGAGGGGAGATGAGCGAAGCGACAATCAACCATGTTTTAGAGGAGTTGGCCTTAACAATCACACCAGCCACTACAGAAAACCAATTGCGTAGTCAGGTCAATACCATATTGTGCAAACACCTTAAACGTGATGAGGTTGATTATAGAGTCGTTGAACAAGCCACCAAGCGAGCTATTGCATATATCAGCAAAAAACGCGGTGAGCAGAGATTACGCAAAACGCAAGAATATATGGCAAGCCGTCCTTTTGGGGTTATGGGTAATACGCCA
>Ga0247843_1004094_pt1 | contig 22348 bp, 18 predicted proteins | sample LaCruzMarch2017__FD_192420 | JGI IMG/M metagenome (GOLD analysis project Ga0247843, IMG submission 192420) | Freshwater microbial communities from meromictic Lake La Cruz, Castile-La Mancha, Spain - LaCruzMarch2017_8m | ecosystem: Environmental > Aquatic > Freshwater > Lake | place: Spain...
CGACACGACATCTGGTCATGTCGCCGACATGACTGAAACATGTCGGCGACATGTCGCCGACACGACACAGAATGTCGCCGTTTGGGCAAAAAAACGACACGCCGACATCCGACATATGGAGCTAAGTACGACAGATGAAGACATTCCCTGCTAAGCATACAAATACAAGAAGGAACTCAGTATCACAGAATCAAATGTAGGTTGAGATTACTCCCACCACTCCATGATGTCTTCCGCTCCCCCCTCCCCCAACACAAGTTCAGCACTACCAATAATATTACCATCATCCTCAAGCCCTAATTAATTGCAACCCAAATTCACGCGCTTCTTCATTGTTCATGACATATATTCCAGCCGCTACCAAAAAATAGTTGATTGTAGAGTAGGTTGGGGTACTACTTCCACCACTTCCATAATGTCTTCCACTCCACCCCCCGGCCCCTCACCTGCCGGCTTACATCTGCAATTACACTGCCACCAATGGGCGACTTCCTCTTGCACCAGTAATTGCAATACTGGGCCGTGGGGACAATAGCGGACATGCCATAATCAACTCCCCCACCTTCAGAACCCCCATGCTTGCCCCTCATCCATTCTACTGCTTGACCGGGGTAAATTTGATGCAACTGCTTTCAATATAATGTTAGTTGATTGTTGTGTGCCGGGTGCTGTTCTGAGCGTGGCAACAGCGTGAATAGTAGACGCAATGACCATCGACTGGCGTGATCACGAGGTAAAAGTTGCATTATTTCAATATTTCTCATGAAAAATTGGCCAAAATCAAAAAGGATGCCGCTGGCTTATTTCTATTTGTTGAGTCAAAACACACTATTTTTCTGGTCTAATTGTTTAACTCTCATGTTAAAACAAATGATTGTTTATGTAGTTGTTGTTGTCGCTGTACTAGATGGAATAATTTCAATTGATTGTCGACATCTTGGGATGATTTGTCATCTTCTTTTCCAGCACTGAAATATAACCAATTGAACCCCAAACACTTGGATTCTCAACCTCTAACCTATCAACCAATTTCCATCCATCATTAGGATCCAATGCACGATCAGTTGTAATTGCAACACACCCAAATGAACACGCTGATGCCAACGTATTTGACCATTTGGAGGAAAGTATCATTGCGCCTAACTCTGGATCGAATCTTGAAGTTTCCCATACAGTTGAGTAGGCAAACAGTAAGTTTGTTTGTGACAATTGTGACTGGATGGAGTTGATCGAGGAAGATGAAAAAGTAGGAGTTGATGATGTTGATGATGATGGCGACCCAATATAATCTTGGGATAGCGCATTGCCATGATGGAATGCTATTATTTGGCCTCCTACGTTGTGACATGTTATGTCGCTTCCATCCCTTGAGAACATTCCGTGATCAATGCCACGTTGTAATGACCTGACTGCTAGTGAATGCAACTTCATACCGATTTCTATCCCATGTACATCCCATTCCAAATGCAATGAGCTTTCGGCATCGTCCGATGATCTTCCACCTCGTGTTAGGGCAGCGTAAAAAACTAAGCGACCACAGCCTGAACCTAGGTCGACCATGGTATGCTTTCTTCTGTTTCGTCCATCTCCGGTATCAGTGGCAGCAACAAAATCAATTCCACGATCAATCAATTGATCAAAGCTACTGAAAGGAAACTCGCCATATGTGTACTCCCCACGAGGATCATCGTTCGTAATCAACCTTGCGTTGACCCTAGGATCGTTATTGTCGTCATCGTAGGCTTCTGTGCCGGCAATATCACGCTCCCGTTCCTCGGCAGGTGGGCACAGGATTTGATTGACCATGTCACGAGCAATAATTCGTTCGTAACACCGATGATGCATAGCTGTTTCTGTCACGTCGGGAGATTGCAACGACGGTTGCTGTGACGATGATTGATTTGCTTGACGATCAGAATGCGATGTTCTTCGCAATCGTCGTCGTGTTTGCAGCAACCTCCTCCTCGTGCAACCCTCAGAGTATGACAGAAGTAATGGCCAAGATTGAGGATATGGTGGTACGGCAAAGGCTGAATAGTCACAAACCTGAATAATGCTGTTAGGAGCGACGATTAGAACGATGAGTCCACAGAGGTTGGAGGTGGAGAATGACAACATGCCGAATGCCCCAATCGAGGAGGTAGGAGGAGGGAAGGAAGAGCGGGAACATTTAACACACCTCTGCATCTCCTCCACCACGATGGGCTGCTGTTGCTCCAAGCAAAGCTCCGCTGCGTTTGGGGGTGACGGTCAAAGGCTTGGTACAGCAGACGAAGAACGCGGCAGACGAGCTGCAGCCGCGGCAGAGAAACGTTTTACTGATCAACCTGTCTACACGGACGCAAATTTGACCGATGAGGAACGAGCAAAGATTCGTGCAGAAAGACTATCAGCTGTGGAGGCGAGAATGACTAAACAGGAAAAGCAAGCGATGAAACAAAAGAAGAAACCAACGAATGATGATCCATTGAGGGGACCTAATTCTCAAAATACAATGAGGTGGACTGCTGGGTAATCGTTTCCATTTATTTGTCTCGTTTATTGTTTGTTGTGAGTGTCCATGAAGAATGATGAGAGGGAGCAATATTATTATTTCGTTCCTGTGCATAAAGAAAAAGAGAGATGAAGTATCAATGGTTGCATTGATATTGCACAACATTAGACTCGTTACCAATGTAAATTTGATGTTCAACGTAACCTACTTATCGGCAAAAAAAGATCGTACATCCTTCATTACCTTTCCAAACATTGCATCGTTTTGAGAAGGTACATCATATCCTCTCCTTAACCAGGCAGGTAATCCACGCCAGATCCTTGTGTCTGATGCATACCGAAAATCAGCAAGTATAATCGCAGCATAATCATTGGCATGTCGTATAGCACGTCCCACACTCTGGTTCACTGTTCGCATGCAAAGGTTCTGATAGTAAGCCTGACCTGTGATGCCCATGCCAGCATTTGTACATTCGTTATCCAAACTCTTCATTTTCTCCATCAGAACAGGGTCGGTTATATCAGGATACGGTAGACCCACCACAAGAACACAACGTGCCATATCATCCGCAAAATTAATACCCTCACTCATCTTCCCTCCCATCACAGAGAATAAAATAGCCCCGGACTTTGACGACTTTACTGCATCAGAATAAGTTGTCAATGCAGCATCAAGATCACGAGAATTCTTAGGCTCTCTGTGTAGACTCTTTTTCTTCTCGAGCTGTGTGAGCAATCCCGTTGTTCGCCATCGTTGAAAAATCAGACTTTCGTATTTGTAGCTTGGTAGAAATACAACAAAGCCCTTTGGGACAACACTGCACAGATTCAATACTGACCGACCAAGCTCATCAATTATGATATCGGACGATCGTGAAAAATGACGAAAATCGAGTTTTTGAGACGTAGGTCCCAAAGAAAGACATGCAGTAATTACATTTGATTGCGGAATTACGTGACCACACGTGAAAGTAGTTAATCGTGGAGTAATCTGCACTGATGATGATGGAATCAGGGACGAACTCGAAACTGACGCAGTGTCATATATGTTAACCAACTCTCTCTCGGCGGTAGATGCTGCACTCATCAAATCAACGTCGTCACCGAACAATTCTGCAGCGACGTGTGTGAAAGGACGAAGGGTCCCACCAGCAAGCACAATTGCATGAGCTTCTTGTACAAGGTTTTCTAACTGAGAGCCAGAATGAATCTGAACGAATCGAAATTTAGCGTGCTCGACTCCGGTAGAAATGTTATCATTGGGCCATTCGACGATGATTTTTCCTTCCCTTGATGTACCAGTAAGTCTTTGAATAAATGTATCAAATATTGACATTGATGACACATGCTTTGACAAGAAGATTTCCGACGTTTCAGTCGTTTGTGTATCCGGTGATACTTCGGTCACGGCCGCGGTGTGATTGATAAATCCCAGTAGCTTTTGAGATAAACGCGACTTCTCCAGATATCTGAGAATCGTAAATAGATTGATATTATCAAGTTTCAACGTGAACATCAAATCAACTGCAGCAATCATTACCTTCTGCTGCTTGTTGTCGTCGTCTGTATCGCTCGACGCATTTCTCCTCGTCGCTGGCGGATGCTTAAGGTACTTGATCATTGTAGATAAGATCCTTCGTATCTGACCCAGATAAAATACATTTCGTCCTGCAAGACGTTCAGAATATTTTCGTGTGTATGACAACAGTTGTGATAGTGCAGCTTCGGCAACTGGGAGAGATAACTGGCAAGAAGAAATACTGCGTAATGTTTCCGGTATATTGTGTGCCTCGTCTATCACGACAAGTGCATTTTTTATGGATAGTCCAACAGATTGTCGAGCTTGTGGAGAGAGCAGAGTGTTGTATGGCAACACTACAACCTCAGCTGCATGAAGAGCCTCCCGCGAAGCGTAGTATGAACAAGAGTGTGAGGCCTTCCCAAGCAGAGCCATATCCTCGATGTCAGTTGGCCGAACTAGAGAATTCAAAGCCAGAGTGGATACAGCCTCAGACGAGACTAGATAAGGGCAACTTGATTTCGGTTTCCCTTTCTTTGCCTCCTTGACTTTCTTCTTCTTCTGCATATCCAAACATAACTCTGTAATTTCTGCCTCCCCCCGCCTACTTCTCTGTTTGTTATTCTTCGACGAAAATAACACATCGTCGTTACTGCAGAGCAAGCTCCTCGAACCCAGTGCCACCACTTTTACATCCTTGCCCCAATGCGTGCGCTTCAACTCACCGATGAATTGAGACAGTTGTGAGTGCGTTCGTGCAGCATAAATGACTTTTCGAAGGCCAGTCCCAGGAGTCACAGCTCCGACGGTGAGACTGTTGGTATTCCTGTTATTCCACAGGCGTGTATTTCTTTCTGGCTCATTTTGATAGCCCGACCCATCGAGATTACTTCCTTCTAGTAACGCTTTCGACGAAAGAGGGTGTAAGCGATGCGACTTATCACCCTGTTTTTTTGCATTGAGATCAAGTAGTGCAGTCTTATCCTCATCCTCCTCACTGTCCGAAGATGGATTCCCCCGACAATCATCTTCCGAATGATAAGCCTCAAGTAAGAATTCATCCTCTTCTGGAATTAGTTTTCTTCGCTTGTTGCCCCCACCAGATCTTGCCGATTGACGATTTAGCTTCCTCTCCTTTGCTAATGCCGATGCCACCCCACTTCGGACTAAATTTTCACGCAACTTTCGTTCCTGATCACGTTCGTCACTCGAAGATTTTGATGCTTCAGAGGTAGAATTTGGAGTACAACAAGCAACGATTATGAGACGATCCAATCGAGCACGGATGCCAGTTAATTCACGATCCAACGCAGCTCTATTTTGTTTGGCGTAACTTCTGACCTGTCCTCTCTGCTCATATACGGAGGTCCCTATTTGACAGATACCATTTCCCAACAGCATCGGTGATTTAGATGACATTATTAGATTTGTGTTGGACTGTTGGTCTGAGGGTTGCCATGCGTCTATCCAGTCATACTTTTTGACCTTGCTAACTGTCACACTCTCATCGGGGCCAGATTTGGCCGAATCGACGGCCGAGATTCTGTCTTCCGGCGGAGGCAGCAAGTCAACACGCTCGCAGTATTTTAGCCACGACATGGATGCACACGCCAATGACAGCGACTTGCCTGTGCCAGTGGGTGATTCGAGCATGATGATCGGTGCTCGCCGTGGTGTACATTCATCGTTCTCGTCCACATCTTGGCATTGATGAAGCGCATCTAAGATGGCACCCATCAAGTCCCTCTGCACATTGTAGGGTGATTCGTACGGGAATTGGACGGTGGCTGCCGTCGGAAATTCCAGGGTCGTCATCTTCACTCCCTCCTCTGGAGTCGTTTTAGACTCAACGTCTCGGCGGGAAGCCAAAAGAGGGCAATCCACGAACCGGAAGGGAGAAATGAGTCGCGCTTCTCATTAATAAGCAAAAAATAGCAAAAGAAATTTAGACGTCACTATAGTTAGTATATTTTGTCACTATTGGGACAAATCGTGTCACTATTGGGACAAACAAACTGTGTGGGCCTTCGGACGGTGTGTCTAAAACGACTCCGTGAGGTCTTAGGTAACTTCACAAAATGCGTAAATACAGTATGTCGTACTTGTAGATTGTGTTGAATTCTCACTATAATTATTATAAGAACACCTCACCCACTTCATACTCATATCAGGTCTTCGTTATACATTTGTTATGTGTTTCAGCGCCTTCAACTGTGGCTAGTGGTCATAAGGATGCAACCTCAACCTGATATGCTGTATGCTGGGTCTCACAGTCAAAGTGGCAGTAGGAGATTCTCTTGGTTTCTCACTAGTAATGTGCAGTGGGTCATGATAAGAACACCTCACCCACTTCATACTCATATCAGGTCTTCATTATACATATATAAAGTGTTTCAGCGCCTTCTACTATGGCCAATAATCATAAGAGGATGCAACCCCATCCTGAATATGCTCTGAGATTACACCTGTAAACTGTTGGTTTTGATATGGGTTTCATCTGTTACAATATGATTTGGGTACCTGGTACCTCATCCAATCATACTCACAGCAGATCTACTTCATACATATATAATGTGTTTCAGCACCTTCAACTGTGGCTAGTGGCCACAAGGATGTAGCTCCAGCCTGATAATGCTTGGTCTCACACACTGTAGTGGTAGTAAGAGATTCTGTTGACTTTTGACATGGGACATACCCATTAGCCAATCCTCTTCATATATATATTTCAGCACCTTCTGTTGTGGCCAGTGGACATAAACACCACTTAGTATCCTATCACACTGCCATTATCATTTCAACACAATATTATGTACACACACTAGACATATTGAGGTATCAAATAAACAAAGGAGCAGCCCAACCTATTTACATGACTGCTACATGTGTGCTGATAGCTGACTCATTTTACAATGAAATATTTTATTGTTGGAGCAGTCAATGGTATGTCAGAGGAGGAATTGCTTTATCAAACGCTAGAACTTTATTGTAACAATTTTGCTCCTTCAGGAATCTCATCTGGAGCAGACAACCAAAGATCCTTGCCCGCTAGCTTGAACTCCCCTTCTGATACTGCTTTATCTTTCAGCGTATTCATCTTCTGTGTCGTGATAGAGTTTGCATATGTTGACTTAATTACCCCTAATTCAGTCAACTTGTCAATCATTGGTTGGTTGGTAAGACTGTACCACATTTTGTTCTGGTTTGCCAGTGCTGTTGGGGCCTCCCTTCTTGCCTTTATCTGATTGTGAAGGATAGGCTGTTCTGTCTGCCTTCAGTGTGCCATCAGCAAGTGATGCTGCCTTCTTGCCTTTTTCATGTAGATAATGTGAGGACAAAGTGGTTAGAGAGAATTAAATGAATGACTGCTAGAATAATGGTGTACATACCTCCTTCTGACAGCCTCGACTTTTAGAACTCTCCAGTTTCGTATTCTTGCAAAGCAACTCAGCTGTGTGAGCTAGTTTGGAAAGTTTAGCCAAACCAGCCTTTGTTGGTAAACCATTCAGTTCTGATTTCTTGACAGTTGTGAACGGGGATAGGAGCTGTTTTAGATACGGAGCACCCTTGAGTGTTAATGCTGCCCAATACACAACATGAATCAATTTTGATAATGCCCCCACTTCAGGAAAACAAAGTCAAACTCTGCGGGCATGATGTAAAAATGAGCATTGCCCTCTTGGTCTCTTCCTGGTGACCAAGTACAACATGATAAAGACTCTCTATACTACTTCTCCATTGTGGCTTTGTATACTCCTTACCAAGTAATAGTGCAAGTTGTGTATCAGAAAGTAATGCTATGCGGAGTCCCATCTTTTGGATGACTTTAGAAAGTATATCATCTTTCAAGACTGATCCTTCAAATACAATGACTTCACAACTGTTGATAAAGTGCGTCATGTTGTGTACCACAATCTTTGTTGTGGAGGGATTCACAACTGGTATGACACTCTAGCAGCGTGAAGGTTTGGAATCATTGCTGATGATGCCATTGACTGACGCTCATGATTCATGAGGATCTTTCAAAGATGATTTAGATGTGTCAATCACACACATGTCAAGAGTCGACGAAAGTAGTCTTGTCTCCGTTGTTTGTTGTGATCGTTTACGTTTGGAAGAAAGTTTGTTCGGGCGACGCAAGATTGGAGGTATGAGCATTGCAGCAGCAACTGCAATAATAGGACCTGTTGCTTGATTCTCATTTGGACTTGTCATCACAACTTCATTATTTAACTCATAATATCGATTGCTCCCTTTCCACTCTTTTGTGATTTCTGTCATGCCATGTACAAAAGGGAAGGGAACTACATAGTGAACTCCAAGAGAGAGTGACAAAGATGAAAAAGATTGGAAACTTTGACAGTTCTACCAGAGGATTGGAAAACTGGAACGGCATAGGCACCCCTCAGCAAGCTTCTCAATGAGTACTCTCCCGAAATTACTGAAGGATATTCAAGAATATGCACCACTGGCAACGAAGGATGAACCAAGAGAAATATCAGCGTGGATAGTTTTCATTGGAGGTAGATTGAATTGCCTGAAAGCTGCATGGAAAGTAAGGGAAGAGCAGGAAGCGGAAAAGAAGAAAAATAAGAAGAGCAAGAAGTAATAGCGGTAAAACCGAATTTGGATGACCTAGTTGGTGTGGTGAAGGAGATAATACCCCAGATGGAATTCAAGCGTACCGCTGAACATTGATACATTTGACAGGAAAGTTCGTAAAAACCAACTGATGTGTCCATGATATCAATATTACGTAAAACAAATCCACCAGTCGCTTTTGATTAGATATAAACTCATGCAAAGTTATCTTTCTGCCGACAGCTGCCAACGTTGCGATCTATTAGCAGGACATAAGAGCAACGTCCATCAACGTCGTCAATCGTCGAATTGTTTGTCGTCAATGTCATTTCAGCACAATCTGGCCTTCAACCAAAACATTGGGATTCGGTCGGTGCGTTGGCTGGATTGCGGCGGAGCGATTTTGCAAGTGCTCGAGTCGTAGCAACATATTTACTAAAAGAAAATTTATTGTTGTAATTCAATTATAAACTATGTACTTATGAACTCCTAGCAAATAAACCAGGAATTCAACAAAGGGATAGTCTAATCCAGTAAGCCTGCAAAAGGATTTGTGCCAAATGTGCTGGGATGGTGCTGAAAACTCTCAATAGCAAGGCGGGCCTTTTCTTTCAGAACAGCCATCTCAACACTTCGAGCATCGTCTGATCTGCCTTGTGTATCATAATGCTGCTGCTGAACTCGCAATGCTGCCTGCTCTTTCTCAATTTGAAAGTGACGACGTTTCTCTTTTGCTCGGAACGCCAATGACATACGCTTTCGCATTTTGCATTCTGCGAGATAGTCGTGGACATCCTTCCAAGCTGCAGTGTCAAGCAAGTGACTCTGATGCTGCTCATGTAGCTGCATCTGCCTATCATTTTCTCCTTGCAAGCGATTGGCAAACTGCATCTTTCCTCGGAGGCTTAGGGATGCACGGTCTCGTGCGGCACACTCCTCACGGTATTGCTGTACATCCTTTTGACCTAAAAGGGCGAAACAAACCAAAACACATTAATGATCATGCGTGACATGAGCACACAAAAAGAAATCATTAAACTGCACAACACTTACACGCTGCTTTTAGTTCCTCATCCCGAGCGATTTCATTCGACTCTTTTACACGAATGTCGTGATCAATATCACGATGCCTCCTTCCTTCAGCATTCCTGAATGCAAGCGACTGACGACGGAGATCTGCCTGCTCCATCACATACTGCTTCGCATCATTTTCACCAGCCCACTTGAGCATATACGATTCATGCTCTCTTTCATTCGCCAAGCTAATCAGCTCCCTCATCACTGCATCATGCCTTGCAGCTTCTTGATTGCGGAACGCCAGACTATTCCGTCTCTCTTGAGACAACAACTGCCTGTACTCCTCAGCATCCCGCTCGCCTGACCACTTGAGCTCGTAGCTCTCGTGCTGATTATAGAGTTCGTCAGATTTCATCTGCGCATCAACGTCACGGGCACGCTTGGCCTCGGCATTTCTGAAGGCTAGACTTTCCCGTCTCTCCTGAGCTATGAGCTCCCGATAATCCTCAGCGTCACGTTCACCGGCCCACTTCAACTCGTAGCTTTCATGATCATCATGAAGCTCGTCGGACTTCATCTGCGCTTCAAGATTACGAACACGCTTGGCCTCGGCATTTCGGAATGCCAAACTATCTCGCCGCTGCTCCTCCATCTGTCTCTTATAGCTGTCGGCATCCCGTTCGCCTGACCATTTGAGCTCGTAGCTCTCGTGCTCGTTATAGAGTTCGTCGGATTTCATCTGCGCTTCGAGATCGCGAATACGCTTTGCCTCGGCATTTCTGAAGGCTAGACTTTCCCGTCTCTCATGAGCTATGAGCTCACGATACTCCTCAGCATCACGTTCACCGGCCCACTTTAACTCGTAGCTTTCATGATCATCATGGAGTTCGTAGGACTTTTTCTGCGCGTCGAGATCGCGAACACGCTTGGCCTCGGCGTTTCGGAATGCCAAACTATTCCGTCTCTCCTGAGCAATCAGCTCCCGATATTCATCAGTGTCGCGTTCGCCGGCCCACTTGAGCTCGTAGCTTTCATGTTCGTCATTCACCCTCTCGGCCTCTCTTTGGGCGAAGAGCTGACGTATCCTCCGAGCATCACCATTCCGGAATGCAAAGCTCTTGCGTCGATTTAATGCATCATCCAACTTGGTGTTTTGCACTGCTAGACTGCTCTCGTGCCTTTCCTCGAACAGTGCTTGATCCTCTTGAATCGACAGCAGCTTCATGCGTTCGTTCCCCTCACGATGATTCTGCCGAAGCTTCGTCCGCGCTGCCACTGACATACGACGCCTTGCATCCTCCATCTCCTTTAGAGTTTGTTTGTGCTCCACATGGACACGAGACTTGAATTGAATCTCTTTCTCAATTTTGGCAAGATTCTCCTCCCGTGACCTTTGCTCCCGATTAACCTTCGCCTGACGGAATCGCTCACTCAATTTCCTTCGAAGCTCAATGACCTCCCTCCTCGTCTGTTCGGCCTTAACATTGAAGGCTGCGACCTCTTCTTTCTCCCGCCGACGTTGCTGACGTAGATCCGCTACAGATTTCATCGTCTGCTTTAAATTTTCCTCCTTTGATCTACGCACGCCATTGATGATTGGATTGACACTAATGTCGCTCCCAGCTGCCGTTGCCGGACGTGGAAGATTCGATGGATGACCAGCTGCCGACACAGGACGACTATCAACCCGATGATTTTTGAAACCTCCAGCTGCCGTCACTGGACGATACTTTGCCGTTGCCGGGCGATTAGAGCTAGCATTGCTTGAAATCATTGTTGTCTTCGCTGATGCAGTTGGATTGTCGAAGGTGAGGGCTTTCCCCTCGACCGGTGGCTCCCGAGCTACATTTTCCTCATTGCGACGATTGGCAAAGGGTGAGGGCGAATAGCACAAGCTGTGGTCCGGACATTCGGATCCGAATAATAGATTGCCGAAGACTGTGGCCCCAGCCTTCGTGGTGTGTGATGGAGTTTTATTCTCGTCGTTCATCTGAAGAGTGGTGTCGAAGTTTCGAGTTTTAACGTAAATGAGGCAGATTGATTAGTCAAAATTAGGAGCGAATTGCGAGGAAGGAACTCACCATGATCTCCTCTTCCGATGCCGTAGCAATGATCACTCTAGCAGCGCGGCGGCGAAGTCAACAGTCGCTTGGTCGTTCGAGTCGGCGTCAAGATTTTGGTTTTGTTTTGTTCGGCGAAGAGAAGATTAAAAAAAGCGGGAGAAAGGTGACTAGAATTTTGAGGAGAAGGCGCGACGTAGGAAGTCAGAGCTGATTGAATCTTCCTTGGCACGAGGCGAGGTATTGTAGGGGCTGGCGGTGACAAGAGTGGATGAAGATTGCACATAAGTAATTGCATCTTTGCATCGGCGTGCGCCTCCGTTCAAGTCTTCCGTGCCACCAGCAGCTAGGATTGAGCTGATCTTTATCAAAGGGTGAACAACGATGGTCAGCAAGAATCATTCCAAACCGGTAACACGGACACCGGGCCCAGAATCCTTCCGGTTCCGATCGGCAGTGGTGGCGGTTCAATCCTTTTCTCCTTCTATAAGTTGCGATGATGACGGTCCATGTCGGAGTAGTAACATTACAATTGATGACTTAGAAAGTTCTCCACCGTCAAAACGCAGAGATTCATTATTGTTGTTACATCAAGCCGCAAGTACAGCCGAGCTAACGAATCATCTCATACATCGGCGCTCAAGTGAAAGGAAGCTCGCTACGTCATGCCCTGCAGATGTCTCTTTCGTATATTCAAAGCGTGGAAGTGAAGGTAGACTCGCTACTTCGGTTGAGATTGTAAACGAAGATGAAGATTTAAACGACGAGGCGACAGAGGAAGATCCCAAACAGGCTGTTACAGCATCTTCCCTCCCCAGCGCCCTCCAAATACAACGCAATGCAGGGGAGTACACTGTGATTGCTTTCGTCAACTCAGCGTCTGGGGGAGGAGAAGGTAAAGCGTTATTCAAATGCCTGCAGGATCATTTGGGCGAATCTTTTGTGATTGATTTGCATTCGTGTGGACCAGGTAATATGCCCGAAGATTCATTACTCAAATACGCACGCGATCCAATGGTAAGGTTATTAGCCTGTGGTGGCGATGGGACATGTGGCTGGATTTTATCTAGCTTGGATAAGGTATGGTCATCCATTTGTAGTGACGGAGAAGCAGAGTATAAAGACCATCTTCCACTAGCCATCATGCCCTTAGGGACTGGAAATGATTTGAGTCGTCAATACAACTGGGGAGGAGCATTCAAGCTATGCATGAAAGATAAGAGCATGATAAAATCCGTGGAAAAGGCGAAGTTGACATACCTAGACACCTGGAGGTGCATCATAATGCCCACACATAAGTTGGAAGAAGACGAGAAGCGTCTTATTCCTCATATTTTGGGGTCTTCAGATCATCTTGATGAAGATGCAACATCTGAGCTTCTACTATCGTTGCTGGCAGACGAGATGCTGAATGAATCGCTGTCCTCCAAATCTTCGCGGAAAAAGGTAGTATCATTGCCAACGACTGATGTGTTTGATGGAAGCTTCTGCAATTACTTTTCGTTAGGATTTGATGCGACTATTGCATATGGCTTTCATCGAGCACGTGAGGAACATCCTGAGAGATTCAAGAGTCGTTTGACGAATCAACTCTTCTATATCAAAGAATCTCCGCAAGCCCTTAGAACGCCTACACTAAGGAAAAGGATTAAAGTGTTGGTCAACAATGAACAGGGGCAGCTGGTCGAGTTGAATGTCCCAAAAAGATGTAGAGCCATCGTAAGTGGTTGCCTTTTATTGTTTGAGCTTGTTTGTCACCCATCTCAAGCATTAAATCCACGTTTCCAAACGTATCCAACAAATATGAAACACACCTAGATTATCATGAATATTCAATCCTATGCCGGAGGGCATCAACTAACATCTTCAGGGTCTCCGGGAGACGGCTACGTTGAAATTGTCTTCGTTTCGAATCTCATCCGGATGGCAGCGAGTGTTTTATCCCCAGTTATGCCCTTCTTACTCTTTCAAGTTGCTTCAAAGACAAACAAAGTTTGTCTTAGAACGAGATGTCCATTACACTGTCAGATAGATGGAGAGCCATGGCTTCAAGGAGAGGGTGTGATTCAAATCAAATACCATTCGAGGAAATCAATTTTGGAGAATGTGCCTGAAAAAGCAAGCTGTGGTTGTATGGGAACGGGCGTCGAGGACTCCGTCACCAAGTGAAACAGTTAGGTTTGCCTTCTTGTGTTTAGAGAGAGACGCACTATTATTTTGAAGATTATGTGTTAGTTGACTTATTGTTGCAAAGGGTTTGTCGTATTTGTTTAGATAGAATATTGTAAAGGTAGAAAGGTATCAGCTGTTCGTCATAAGAAACTAAGCTTACAGAGGTCACTTTCTTACAACACCAGAACCTTACGGAGTACAGCGATTGGGATCTCTAGGAAACATGGAGGCCTTTCTAACATTGTCCAATCCCAGGTATAGAAAAACTACACGCTCAAGACCGATCCCACAACCGGCATGTGGACTGACGCCGTGCCGAAATGACTCAATGTACGTCTTAAGACCATCACCAATTTCGATCCCTTTCTGTTCTATTAACTGTGTTACCATTTCTGGATCGTGACATCGTTGTGCACCCGAGCAAATTTCTTGTCCACGGATAAACATATCGTACGAATTCGAGAACCGATTATCATTTGGGTCTGGCATCGTATAGAATGGTCGTATATTTGAAGGATACTTGTCCAGCATAAAAAAGTCTGTGCCGTAACGTTGCTTGACCACAACGCCAAGTGCGAGCTCCTGGGCACCAGTCAGATCATCTAAGCCCTCCCCCATATCAAACCCACTTTCACGTAATATGTCCATCGCCTCAGGCCAGTGCAGTACACACGGCTCGTCTGTGAATGTTATAGGCTCAGAATCATATTGCGCCCGTATCACCGCCAGCTCACGCTCCCATCGTACCTCAAGGTTCTCAAAAATGTGCTTGAACATTTTGTGCACTACCTCAAGGGTTTCCATGTAATGCTCATCTATTGCCATTTCCAAATCCAGTCCGGTAAATTCGCACAAATGGCGTCGAGTGTTGGAATTCTCGGCACGAAAGACTGGTCCAATCTCGAAGACTCGATCCAAGTCACTCGATATTGCCATCTGCTTGTAAAGTTGAGGACTCTGTGCCAAACATGCAGTCCTACCAAAGTAATCAGTAGTAAAAACACCCGCGCCAGATTCACTCTCACCAGCGATAAGTTTCGGCGTGTGAATCTCAACGAAGCCCTGAGAATACAAACTCTCACGGAATAGCTGACATACTGCCGACTGGATACGCATAATGGCATTATTTGCAGGTGCGCGTAAATCGAGCCAGCGATTATCAAGTCGTAGTTCCTGTCCGAGACGGGGGAATGGTCGGTCGGTGTCTTGACTGGCCTCGACGTCACGTTCACTCCGTGCCGCGTCCTCAACGAGAAAGGGTAGCATGGCGTCAGCACGGGATACAGAATGTATACGAGATATGACAATTTCGGCATCCTGCACTGAGCAGCTACGGACGTTCGACGCTGTGACGGTCCCCTCAAGATCGACAACACTTTCAGTCGTTAATGTTTTCAGGTACTGTATCATTTTGGCCGATTTGTCCGGATCTGCCTTGTCTTTAAAGTAACATGCCTGAATGGTATCGAACGAATTTTGTCGCAGAACAAGGAAGCACGATCCCCCCTTAACGCGGATAGAATTAAGACGCCCACGTAGCCATACCTTTGATCCTGGTCCGTAAATTTTGGCATTACTTTCATCGTCGGGATTTCCACCAATATCATCAACCTTGACGAATGTGCGACCAGAACGACTCCGAGACATGACGAGAGACATGTCTCCCAGTGGCGCGTAGGACTCCTGCTCCGACATGTTGAGGTAGGTAACCTCGTCGATAGGACGATCGGATACATCCTCCGCCTCCTCGGCTGCCGCCTTCTTCGCTGCCTTTTCGGCATTTATTCGCTCCTTCTCTGCCTTCCGTGCTTCCCTAGCGGCCTTAATCGCGATACGCTCCTCTTCAGTTTTTTCTTCAGCTGCGGTAGCGTCCGTCGACATGAATGTACCAGTGAAGCTCACAGCAGAGTACGGAGGTTGCGATCGCAGTCGTCGCCATGATGCAGACAACGACGGCGCTGGCAGCAAAGTCTTACCAGCAGAAAACCGACCCGAATAAAAGGCGCATACGATTTTGTTGCCTCTCCTTCCACCCAGTGCCCGGCGAATAATGGTGGCGACTACGAGCATTCGGTGCGGGGAACGCATGGGGGAGCTTGATTTGTTTCACAGAAGGGGAGGCGAGGCGACGGCCAGACCTTTTAGACGAGATAGAAGTGAAATGAATCTTCAGGCCCGGCCAAAATGATTAGGGCTATTAGAAAATGAGTATCGTAGACTTTGTATCGTAGAATGGTTATCATGAGTAGCATCATACGTATGTATTTATCAGGTAAAAATATTTTCAGATGGTACTTTTGATGAAACCTGAGAAAGGCAGTTGATGTGTTGGAAAGTTGGTGTCAAGATCTTTTCGGAGTGAGTTGATGCTCTGAGCTTCTGTTGCGTTGTGTTGTTCATTCGCCTCATTATTTTCAAGAACCATAACACCGCATCAACTCACCCTTAGCAACGAGCAACATGGACCCAACAAGCAGCGTCATCTCCGACATGGGCGACCAGGTAAGTCGATAATATGATTATCACCGCCATGAATCTTGCACTCTTTTCTTACATTCTCATCATATATGTCATGCAATATGGCCTGATCTTACCGCTTCTTCTCACAACCACAGGCCTTCCAGGCACTTCGCGATCGTAATGATACCCGCCGTAAGGGATTTGTCGTCGTCATCGCCATAGTGGCTGCCATGGGCGGTCTCATCTTTGGTTATGGTGCGTGCACTCAGTCTTTAGATTCTTTATGTTCGAGCTTCGTGTGTTTGTACATCTTTCGTATCCATTGCTTTTTACCTGACTCTTTCGCTCTGTACAACCGCAACTGTGTTGCTTGCAATATATTCTCACAGATATTGGCGGTTCTGGAGCGACATTTGAAATGGTAGGCTTCCAGGAAGAATTCGGCTGGCGTTGCCCTGGTGCTGATGCACCTTACACCGATTATGGTGATTGCGTTGCCAAAACTGTAGGCCAAGTAGATCGCGAGAAGGGTCTTATCAACGGCTTATTCGGTGCAGGAGCTGCCATGTAAGCTTGTGTTCCAAATCCATTTTGTTTCTGCTGTTGCTTCAGTTACGATATTCATTATTCTGATTACTCCTGTCTTTCTTTCGTTTTATCCTATGTAGTGGTGCCATGATCGCACCTATGCTCTTCAATAACTACGGACGCAAGCTAACGATGCAGGTCGCTTCAGTGGTTTTCAGTATCGGTGCTGCATGTCAAGGAGGGGCTGTGAATTCGAACATGCTTGCGTATACCCGTCTCTTGTCTGGAGGCGGCATCGGCATGCTAAGCATGTGTGCTCCCGTGTACATGTGAGTATTGGACCGTGTATATGTACTTTTAGCATGATTTATTTCTCGAACTGACGACATAACAACTTCCGCTCATTCCTTAGTGGAGAACTTTCGCCTGAGTTCTGTCGTGGACAGCTGAATACCCTCTGGCAACTTTCAATCACCACCGGCATCCTTCTCGTCAGTATCATGAATATCTGGTTGCAGGATTGGAACCAGGGATGGCGCATTTCTTACGCTGGCAACATTCTCTTCGCAGTGATCATGAGCGCTATGCTCTTAATTATGCCAGAGTCTCCTCGCTACCTTGTCGCAGAAGGCAGAGCCGACGAGGCCAAGGCAGCACTCGCTAAGGTCAGATTCGAAGATCAGTTGGAGTGGGAGTTGGAAAACGTCACCCGTGATGTCAAACATCTTATTGATCTAGGAAAGCCATCCTGGGGAGAAATCTTTTCCAGCAACAACAACATGGGTCAGCGCGTAGGTTTGGGTATGGCACTTCAAATGTGGCAGCAGTTATGCGGTAAGCATACGTACAGCATTTTTTCTGCTTGATAACATTACTGCCTTTACTTATCACTGTTGTCTTTTCCAATAATAAACTGTACATTCGTGAAATAGGAATCAACGCCATCATGTTTTACGCTCCTTCGATTCTTACGGTTTACTTCGGCTCACGCGGTGGAATTTATGGAGGATTGGCATTGAATTTCGTGAACTTTCTGTCCACATTCGTTACCATTCAAAAGGTTGACAGCTTCGGACGTATCAAGTTGTTTAAAGTTGGCGGTACACAGATGTGTTTCTCTTTGGTTGCTGGTAAGCATCATCCGATTTTTCCTGCCTGAAGAATCTTAATTCTGCTCAATTGTCTGCACTGCTCATTTTGTTGCTGCCGCCTATTGTCAGTTGCCATTTGTTCTGGAATTGCAGGAGGTTCTACCAATCCACCGAAAACTTTAGGTTACTTGGTCATTTCATTCTGCGCTCTATTTGTCATTGGGTAAGAATATTATTGTGACAGAGAATACTATGTTCTCTTGCTATCATTTACACGACAAGAAGTGATCTCATGTGAACTTTCATTACTCCGCACCAGTTTCGCTTATTCTTGGGGTCCAGTTGTTTGGGTCTATTGTGCGGAAATGTTTCCTCTAAGGGAGCGTGGAAGAGCGAACGGTCTTACCACGTTCACAAATTGGTTCTTCAGCGCCATTGTTGGTGCATTATTTCCGATCGCGTCGACTGCTTCTCTAATGGGCTGCTTCATATTCTTCGCCGTGGCAATCTTCCTTGGTACTTTGATGGTACACTTCTGCCTCCCAGAGACAGCCAATCTGACCAACTACGAGATCGATGAGTTATTCAAGAATAAGGGCAAAGTTGCTGAAAACACTGATAAGTTGTTAAAGGCGGATGAATTGGGTGTAGAGCAAGCAGTCTAGACACTGCCGATCACTTTTGAATGTTTTGTATCATTTCCACAACAACAAAAAGAAGATTTACACCTATTGAGGAGGTTGTTTGATGCTAAAGGCGATTGTTGTATGATGTATTTGTAATTGTTGAGACTCTATTTGAATTCTTGCGTTACCGAGAATATTGTCTAGTAGGAGTAACATAATCATACCACCCAATGATGGAGAGTCATTTTTCGTCTCTATGAAACCTTTTGCTTAATCTTATGGATATCAGATTTCTTCGATTATTTATACCCATTCAAGACAACTATCGTTAACTTCTACGCCATCACCTTCTACAGCAGCTGCATTGACTAGTAATCGGCTCATAGTCCTCTCCAAAAGATGCAAAGTCTCCTTCCGATTGCAATGACTCAACCTCCTTACAATGTCCACTGCACTACTACCCTGATGATTCCTTGGCCATACACTCTGCGGAAATGCACTTAGTAATAATTCAATCACCTTGGTGTCTGCTCCCGAGTAGCACGCACAGTGCAGTGGTAAATTCGATAGAAAGTCCTTCATCTGTGCACAGGATGAGAGTGCCGTCAACAACGCTTGGATGACGTCCGGTGATGCCCCCCACGTACAAGCGGCGTGTAAAGGTAGTTGTCCCCCCGGTTCCTGTCGTCGTTCTAATGCCGCTGGATTTGCCTTAATCAAAGTACTAATCACCTCAACTGATGGTTGATTCTCACAAGCATAGTGTAACGGTGTAATCTTGGCAGTATAGGCACCGCGGACCTTTACCTCCATAACCTCACGCGCTTCTTGGGGATGTGACCTACAGCGTAACGCAGCTGCCGCCCAATGCTTGTCCTTGGTAATTAGGAGGGATAGGTCAGTGGATTGAGCGAGTTTACGAATGTACGATGGGTTGTTGTTGTTCAGCGCTGCTGACGATAGTGCTGCCTTCATTTGAACCTCCACACCTTCATCTTCTTCCTCACTACTTCCCACATCATCAACATCTACAGCACCACCAACTGTGGCTCTTGATGTAATAACATTATCATCATTCTTCTGACTCATCTCACCATCATCGGCTACGTCCACCATCCTCCAAGGAGCCACCCGCACATTCCGAGGTAGTAACATAGTACCAATATCATTATGAATCCAATAAGTAGGGTGTCTCCTTAAACTCCATACTAGACTCATTTGATGCTCTCGACCATTCTCACCTGCCATCCCCAGTGCCTCCTCAATCGGGGTACGCTCCCATCTATTCCGTCCAACGGCACCGTCAGGATATGCACGTAGGAGGAGTGGTGCAATGTCAGGATGTGACACTCCCCAATGTGCAGCAATGTGGACTGGTAAGAATCCATCATGATTGCGTTGCCGGGCAGCGTCGGGGTATGCATTAAGTATCGTCTCCATAACCCCAACCGTGGCTTTACCAAAGCACGCCATGTGCAATGGTAGTCGACCACCCTCGGATGATGTCTTAACTGACTTTGGCCATGCATCAAGGAGGGCGTTGATAACCTGGACAGAGTACTCTTCTCGACGGGCAGTGTTGATTTGGAGGTACCGACGTTGTAAGTCTTCATAAGTGGGTTCAAGAGACGCTGATGATGGTGACGATGATGATGAGGCCACACCACCAGCAGCAGCAGTGGTAGTATTTGATCTGTGTTTATCTTTGTCAGAGCACATGGCCATACTGTGACGAACAGCCGCAGTTGCCTTGGCAATTTTATCCTTCTCGTCAGAGGATGACCACTGACTACTGCCTTTGCTCCCGTTCGAGCCGCCCACATCTTTAAAACGAAGTGATTCACGAAGGGTAGAATGGCTATCAGTTTCTCTTGATCGTTCCTCTAAACAATCCAATGGTGTCATGGCATTGATAATGGTGGTCGTCGACTTGGCGGCGTCAGAAGTAGAGGGGATGGCAGAAGTTGCCCTAACAGTTTGTCCTCCTCCAAAATCATTGTTGTTGTTGTTGTTGTTGTTGTTGTCAGCACTACTACTACTATTATTGTTGCCTCCTTTCCAAACCTTCGTGATACTAGGTAGCCTCTTTTTCTTCTTCTTATCCTTCCCTCCCTTCTCCTCATTCTCGTATCTACTCTCCAACCCCATGAGCAAACGTTCCATATCGTCCATGCCCTTATGTATTTCATCAAGTTCATCTATACTACTACCACCACCATCCCCAGCCAATAATTTTCGCTGCTGCTTCTTGGCATTAAGTTGATGATAGGTAAGTGCACGTTGATGTTCACTTTCCTCCTGTATCATTTGAGATATATTCCCAAGAGAATCTACCGATGAGGTAGAGCGAACAGTACGATGATGATTCTGCTGCTTTGTTGTTTGTTGCTGTGCTGGAGATGACGATGATTGTGGTGGATAAGGAGGTGCGGTTGTGCCAAAAAAGTCTTTCATACCATTCATAATTTCTAAACTACCCCTGCTTGCTGCAGCGGCAACAGTATCGACCAATGACGATGCAAGCGACGATTTTATAGTGACAGGAGTTGTGGTGATAGGAGGAGCAGGAGGAGGAGGGGTGTCACACATACTAAAGACACATAGATGTAACGGTAAACATCCATGTCGACTCTCACGTTCCCGGCATGCCTCGGGATGTATCCGTATAAGTGTGAGTAGACATTTACATGCCTCAATGTATTCATCATCTTCAATGATAATTCGCATATCATCAGTGGCGATGGGTCCCGCGATTCCTCCACTTCCACCACCACTCACTCTCGTTTGATAGATTGTAGTATGTACACTGCGTAGCTTTTGACAGGCATGATGCAATGCCTTACATTTGACATTGGAAATTTGTACATTACTCTTCTTGCTGCTGACATCTTCTCTACTGCCTGATGTGCTAGTGGTGCCAGTATTTCCCGGAGCAGAAGAAGCTGATATCACTCCTCCTCCTCCTCCTCCTCCCACAGCAGCGTCAGTGGATATTGGTGGGGGTAAATTTTTAGTAGTCTTGCGTAACTTGACAAGCTGCCGTACTTCATGATCATGTGTCCTAGCCCGATCTGTTGCTGCAGCCCACTGTCCACGCTCGATTAGCAATATCAAATTGTTCGGACTGCTACTACTGCCGGCCTGCCCGGCTCTATTGTGAGTTGGAATGCCAGTGGTGTTGGTGGAGGAGGGACCGCTACCTCCTCCTCCTCCTCCTCCTGTGGAATTGTCAAAACGAACATTGTTCCCCGCAGTGCCTAAATTGCCCCTACTACCACCCACTGCCGTACCTCGTGGAAGAGTAGCCGATCCCCCCGAAACTGGCGACGCCGCATCGCCTCCGCCACTACTCGAATTAATCTTCCAATCGCGCAATCGTCGTTCGGTCAAATTCACAATCGGGACATTATCATCATCAAATGAGGAGTGTGATCCAGACTGTCCCGTCGACGGAGAGTAGGATGAATTGCTCGCACTTTGTGGATTCTTGGAACTGCTGGCACTCGAGGAGCGGTGAAAGAAACCCATAATTTTGTATGCAGTATCTCAGCCGTTTGTGTTGTATCTGAGAGATGATGATGCGAGAATGGTTAATATCAGCTAGACGACGACTTTGTCCTCCTACTTAACACTTCGTCGCGCCTCCCCGTTGTCGATTATCGTACGCGCAATTGCATGAGACCAGTATCAATTTGCAATTTGATTCGTGTGAGGGGGTCGGCTCAGAAAAAGGTGGTATGTTTTACCTCAAGTCCTAAAACAGACTTGTACATGGGTGGGTTGAAGACCGACTCCTCCGGCTCA
>Ga0247843_1004095_pt1 | contig 22346 bp, 18 predicted proteins | sample LaCruzMarch2017__FD_192420 | JGI IMG/M metagenome (GOLD analysis project Ga0247843, IMG submission 192420) | Freshwater microbial communities from meromictic Lake La Cruz, Castile-La Mancha, Spain - LaCruzMarch2017_8m | ecosystem: Environmental > Aquatic > Freshwater > Lake | place: Spain...
TTCTCCTCGGAATCCAGTTCGCTTAAAATCTTGCGGAACTTCATCTGCTTGTATTTCATGGCCTATTCCCATGATCGAGGCTACCACGATTGGCAGAATATTACAGGTACTTTTCAGATAAGCATTACAAGCCATGGCAGAACAGCGGCAAGCCCTTGAGGCGCAACAAAAAGCTGCCCAACAAAGCCGGCAAAAAGAATTTGAACTTTTTCAACGTCACCAAAAAGAATGGGACGCTTATCAGGAAAACCTTCGTCAATATAACGAATGGGCAAACAAACAAGCCATCGCAATAGCTAATCAAAGGCATGCTGAAGCCAATAGAGCAGCCGAAGAACAAAGACTTCGTTGGCAAAAAAATCAAGCGCTTTTATCAAAGCGACTGGCCGCCCAAGACGCAAAAGAGCGCGCGAAGTGGTTAGAAAATCAGCAAAAGCTTCAAGAAGAATCTGCCATGCAAGCCGAACGCGCAAGGCAAGCTCAAATACGGGCCCAGCAGCAACAAGAAAATGTCAATAAAGCCATGCAGCATTCCGCACGCGACCAAGAAGTCGACCAAGACAGCTGGTTCAGTGCACTCTTTCAGCCTCGAAGAGGAAACGGCTCGGTGGAAGTGAAAAAAGCTAAGGAACTCTCCGACCCCCGAATTCAGTATTTGCAGCAAATTGCCATGCACTATTCTCAACAAAAGTACGATCAAAACCGTGAACTCCTAGGAAGAAAAGATTTTTTTAAAAGCTCAAGTCATTGCTATATGCATGTCAAATTTATCTTGGAGGCATTTGACTCCAACAAATGTTGGAATAAATCGATCATTGGTGGAGAAAAAAAAGATTGGGGCAAAGGACAAGGGAAAGCCAAAGATGCCGGGATTGATCTTCGAAAACTTGGATATGGACAGATTTTAAATCCCGCAGCAAAAACTGATCAACAAAAGATTCAATTGGCTCCCGAGGGAAGCATTATTGTGTACCAAGACTGTGATCCCGAAGCCTCCGATCCTGGGCACATCGAAATCAAAGTGCGCGAAAACTATTACGCCAGCGATTTTATCAGCGGAGGTCCACAAGCGTGCACAGGGGTATCGGTATGGAGAAAAATCGGCTGTCCTTAATATAAAAAGCGCAGCCAACTTGATACAAACTATAGCTTGATCCGCCTAAGCATCGCTTAAACTCATAAGTCACTACGAGTTTATCTATTTTCCAAATATAGAAAAATCCCAAATACTTTTAGAATCAGTTCTAAATAAAAAAGGAGTATTGTGCATCATGATTTTGTTTCCCTTTGCAGACTATTGGATGATCTATTTGGGTTTTGTTGTGTTTGTCCTAGCCATGTTGGCACTGGATTTGGGAGTCTTTCACAAAAAGTCTCACGAAGTGAGCATCAAAGAAGCTTCGATTTGGACGGGCATTTGGATCAGTCTTGCTTTTGTCTTTAACTTTCTCTTTTACAAATATGCCTATTGGCGCTTCACGACGGACGAACGCTATTTAGCCATCCCTAACTTCGATGCCGCGGCCCAAGCGAAAACTTCGGCATTGGAATTTCTTACGGGTTTCGTGATTGAAAAGTCATTAGCTATCGACAATATTTTTATTTTTGCGGTGGTGTTTTCGTACTTTGCAATTCCAAAAATCTACCAACATCGAGTTCTTTTTTGGGGAATCTTGGGAGCCTTATTTTTTCGAGGCATTTTTATTGCCATGGGATCAATCCTCATGGCCTACCACTGGGTTCTCTTGTTTTTTGGGGCACTTTTAATTTTAACAGGTTTTAAAATGTTTTTTGCAGGGACTGAAGAAAAGGATCTCAGCTCAAGTTTCCTTATTCGAATGTTGAAAAAATTTTTCCGCATTCATCCCAAACTTGAGGGCGAAAAATTTTTCGTCTTAAAAAACAAAGTCCGTTACGTCACGCCATTGTTTTTAGCACTCGTGTTTTTAGAATTCACAGACATCATTTTCGCCGTCGACAGTGTTCCAGCCATTTTTGCCATCACCAAAGAGCCACTCATTGTCTTCACATCCAACATTTTTGCGATTCTGGGCCTAAGATCCATGTACTTTATGCTGGCAAGTGTGATGGATAAATTCAAATATATTAAATACGGCCTGGCCTCGGTACTCATCTTTGTGGGGCTAAAAATGGTTTACCTCAACAAAGCCTTCGATGGAAAGTTTCCGATTTCGTGGTCGCTCGCAATTATCGCCACGTTGATTGGTTCATCAATCGTGGCTTCTGTGATCATTGACCAAAAATCAAAATCGAAGGATTAAATCAGATGTTTAAATCAAATATTCAAATCAAACAGAGCGGTCATAGCCAAATGATCGCTCGCGCCCTTCAAGCAGCGAAGACCATCAGCCGATCGTCCTTTGTTCTTCAACTCGCAACCAGCAGGATAGATTTTTTGATCCATAAATTTCGCGGGGCGCACGATTTTGGTGGAACCTTTGCGATACGTAAAACCTTGAGTGCGACCAGACAAAAGATTTGCACCTTTTGAAACAAGAATATGGTCTAAAGCGTTCCAGACTTTATCTTTAGCAAAATAGTATGTGCCCTTTTCTTGATTGCTGAGAGCATCAAACTCAGAATCGGTTGCATAAACAGCTCCCACTGGAGCCGAGCGAAGTGCATCATACGATTGGGTTATGTCCATTCCATTTTGAAACGAAGCATTGTGCAACTCATCGTTAAAATCACCCAAAGATATCAAATAGCGATCAGGATTTTTGCCAACAATATTTTTTACGATTTGAGCGTGTTGTTTGGCAACATCAAGACGGTAGACATCGCGAATGGGACCACCACCACGTGAAGGCCAGTGATTCAGTAAAAATGTTACAAGCAAATTAGAAGAACCCATGATCTCCCAAGCATTACGACGCAAAAGTTTGGGGAAAGTTTTTGCGGGTTCAAAATTTGAACCTATAGAGGAGGCGTCGATGGTGACCTCTTGAATATCACGAGTTTTTTGAATTGTGCCGTCAGCACCTTTCCAAGAATCACTCCACACTCGGTGGTTTGCGTTAGAGACGATGGGAAATTTAGAAACTAAGGCCGTTCGAATACCACGTCCATCATCGGAGCGAGCCGCGAGCGCATAGCGGTAGCCAATCTTTGCTAAACTTTTTTGAAATTTTTTCAAAACTTCTGCATTTTCGATTTCAGACAAACCCAGAACTGAGGCATTTTCGTTTTGAATCACTTCGGTGAGATTTGCAATTTTGTCGCTGAGAGTTTGCTCAGTCCATTTTTGGGCGCCAGTAGGAGTAAACTCGACATCATTAGTGTCGGGACTATCTACCGTATCAAACAAATTTTGAACGTTGTAGCCCATCACTTTAAGAGTGGTGGATTGCCCAGCAAAACTTGCAACGGAACACACGAGACTGAAACTCAAAATTCCAAGATTTTTGTATGATTTATTTAACGTCTGCATGATTGTCATGATCCACACTCTCCCACCAAAGCTTTTAGAGCCCAATCTCCAAAAGATTAGGGAAACTTATGATTCATATTAGAAATTCTTTCAATCCTAAAACTCTTACAAGCGCTTAAAATCTGACGCTTTGTTTAAGTTGTTGTAATCAATCATTTTCTATTGACTTAGTGGAGGCCACTCTTGGCAAAAACAGCAGTGGATCTAGGGGATCCGAGCCTCGCCTAATTTCAAAATGCAAATGAGGACCCGAAGCTCTACCCGTTTTCCCAGACAGGCCGATAATTTCGCCTAAATTGACTTCGTCTCCAACCTTGACCTTGTACTCGTTCAAATGGGAATAAACCGTACTCCAAGCGTTACCGTGATCGAGGACCACCATTTTTCCGTAGTTTCGAATTTTTCTAGAAGCGTAAATCACCTTGCCTTTGGCGGCTGCAAAAATTTCGGTATTTTTGGGGGCCTTAAGATCAACGCCATCGTGAAGGCGCTCGCGTCGCCTGCCCTTTTTCCTCCACCCAAAATAATCCGTGATCACAGGTTCTGAAGTGGGCCAGCGGATTTCAAGCCCCCAAGGTAAGCGCCCTTTACCCACCCAGTCTTTTTGACTGAGCAGTTCTTCGCTCTCGCTTTGCTCTTCAATATAAGCCTCTTGTTGCAAAGCAATGGACGAAGCACGGGGAGGCGGTGGAGTTCGGCACGATGCCAAAAAAGACAATGCGACAAACGGCAAAGCGATTGCAAAATAAAAAAGCGCAAAGGCTCTTCTCATGAAAATTATCGCTGGGTTCTTCGAGTTTTTTGCGAAGTGGCAGCTTTGGCTGATCGTGAAGATTTAGAAAGCTTAGTTCCCAAATCCCAACGTGCAAGCGTCTCCATAAATTCATATTGGGTGACATCAATTCGGCAGGGCGTGATGGAAATGTAATTTTCATCTAAGACTTCGCAATCCGAGCCTTCGATAGGCCTAAACCCCGCGTATTTGCCTCCCAACCAATAGTAAGGTTTGCCACGATTGTCTTTTTTCTCACCCACGACATCGGTATAAATTCTAAACCCTTGTCTCGAAACCCTAACCCCTTTGACTTTGTTTAAAGGTAAATTGGGGAAATTTACATTGAGCAAACAATGAGAAGGCAGACGATTTTCTAAAACCTTTGGAACCAGATGATTGGCCACAAAATCGGCAGCGGCCTCGAAATGCGCAATTTTTGTGGTGCCTGGCTCGTAGTGATAATCCAATGAAGTCGCAATGGCTGGAATATCCAAAACTGCCCCTTCCCTAGCCGCCGCGATGGTTCCAGAATAATAGATATCATTTCCCACATTCACTCCGTTGTTAATGCCAGAAATAATAATGTCGGGTTGTTTTTTTAAAACTTGGCGAATCCCCATGTAGACACAATCTGCAGGGGTACCCGAAAGTGCCCATTGATCCATCCCTTTTTCTCCATGAACATGAAAAAGTCTCACGGGTTTGTGTAAAGTCAGAGCATGCCCCATAGTCGATTGTTCGCGTTCAGGAGCCACAACTGTGACATGCCCGAGTCGCATAAGGGCGCGCGATAAAATTTGAATGCCTGGACTTTTGATCCCATCATCATTTGAAACCAGAATTTCGATTTTCTTTTTTTTCTCCATAGCCCTACAGTTTAAACAGATTTTTAAAAGAAGCACCCCTACACTAATGCAGCGCTTCCTTTTTTTAGAGCTTTCTAAAAATCATCAAAGATTTAAAAAAAAGGCACGCATCAAAGATTTCATGATAGCGTGAAGAACACTTTGGCTAGAAGAAGCGGACATAGAAACGGTCGACAACAATTGAAAAAAGCAAAACGTGACGAACTCAGGTCACAGCGTTTGAAAGAGCGTAAAAAAAATCGCCGTGAAGGGGCACTCTTTCGTCAACGCATTGAAGACGAACTTTTGCGCGAAAATCCCAATGCTGCTTTAAGAGAAGATCTCCCACTCCCTGCAATTTCTCCCGACACCAGCAATCAAAATCAACGCTCGCAGAATTCACGCACCAAAACCAAAGTCTTGCGCTTTGGTTCCGCTAGAGTTGTAGTCACAGAAAACGCCAATCAAGGGTCATCACGCATTTCGCATAAACAGCCGCAATTTTCAAAAAATTCCCCCAAAAATCGGCGTGATGAACAGCGGGGCGGTAGACGCTCCAATGATATTCTTCCTCCACAAAATCATCAGCAACGTGGAGGGGGCCACCAAGGGGGCTCGGCCTTTAAAAACTCTCGCCCCGCGGGGCTAAGCAAAGAGCAAACACGTGATCATTCAACAGGTCAGCGCCCCAGTTATGCCAGTCCTAAAAATCCGCGCGAAACCGAAAATCTCATTCCCGGAAGACTTGATTTGCATCCGGATGGTTTTGGTTTTCTCATTCCTTTTGCTGCCGAAATTGAAAACTTGTACTTGCCAGTGGAAACACTTAAGCACTGTATGCACCGAGATCACATCATGGTTCGCCGAGAACCTACGACTTCCACTCAGTTTAAATCGCGTGGAACAGTGGTTGATATCCTTAAAAGGTCACAAGTCGAAATTTTAGGAACATTGCGACTCTATGGCGGTGGTGCCATGGTAATACCTAATGAGGCTCGCGACAGACATCATGCCTTTAAAGTGCAAAATCTCAGCGCCGAACATCGGGCTCTAAAATCAGGCAGCACTGTTTTAGCAAAAATTGCAAAATACCCTGATGTCACCTCAGGTCTTGTTGATATCGTTGCCGAAATCAAAGAACCTCTGGCAGCACATAACGACACGTTAAGAATTCTGCTTTCGACCGGTTGGCCAAGAAGTTTTTCGGCCGCCGCAATCAAAACTGCTGAAGAGCGTGCCGCAAAATGGAAAGAAAATTTACATCCCAAGCGCCGCGACCTGCGCGATTTGCCATTGGTGACTATCGACGGCAAAGACGCCCGCGATTTTGACGATGCTGTTTGCGCAAAAAAAGAAGGGCGCAACACTCGCTTGTGGGTGGCCATTGCGGATGTTTCCCACTTTGTAAAACCCCTTAGCCCTCTGGATAAAGAAGCGGTTGAGCGATCAACTTCGGTTTATTTTCCCGATCACGTTGTTCCTATGCTTCCAGAGATTTTGTCCAATGGCCTTTGCAGCTTAAATCCTTTTGAAGAACGCTTGTGCTTGGTTTGCGAAATGTTGATTAACTCTGAAGGACTTTGCCAAGACTATGAGTTTTATGAAGGGATCATGCTTTCAAAACGCCGCATGACCTATGAAGAAATGCAAAGTTTTATCGAACACGATGCATGGTCGGAAGAAGTTCTTGCTCCACTCAAAGAAAGTCTTGGCGCACTTGTTGATTGCTATGAAAAATTAAAAAGCGCTCGCTTTACCAGAGGTGCCATTGATCTTGATTTGCCAGAAGCCTATGTCTTGCTCAATGCCGATGGTACCGTTCGCGATATTCAAACTCGCGTAAGACTTGATGCTCACCGTTTGATTGAAGAAAGCATGTTGATTGCCAACGAATGTGCCGCTCGCTTTATTCAAGAAAAAATGCCGGATGGTGGCATGTATCGAATTCACGAAGTCCCTGATGAAAGAAAAATAGAAGATCTTTTAAAATTTATTTCGCTATCGGGACTTAACCTTAATGAACTCGTGGGATCGTCCAAGGGAAAATCCAAACCCAAAAAACCTGTTAAAGGTGCTGGCAAAGGAAAAGATTCTTCGGCTTCACAATTTGATTCAACTTGGGTGGACAAATTTAATCATCCTGCAGATTTTAATCGCTTGTTAAAAAATCTTAAGACAAAATTCGAGCCCAACGACCCCATGGCAAAGGCTATTCAGATGCTTGTGCTACGAACGCAAAAGCAAGCACGCTATAGCGCGCAACCTGTTGGACATTTTGCATTGGCAACCGAGGACTATACGCATTTTACTTCTCCCATCAGGCGCTACCCCGATCTTGTGGTCCACCGCTTAATCAAAGCCAGTCTTGGAGTGGAATATGACAAAGACAAATTGGCCAAAGATTTAGAATCTCAAGCGAGGCGCGCGTCCGATCAAGAACGTGCGGCCATGGAAATGGAACGCAAAGTTATTGATCTTAAAAAATGTCGATTTTTAGAACCCCACCTGGGCGAAGAATTTTTAGGAACGGTTCAAGGCGTCACCGAGAAAGGAATTTTTTGCCAGATCGATGATCATTTTGTAGATGGGCTAATTTCAAATGATCAACTTGGGAAAAAATTTAAACTCCATTTTGATGCAGAGATGATGGCCTACACGGGTCACGGCAAGCGCGTGCTTCGAATCGGCGCTCGTTTAAAAATACAACTCGCCGCAGTCGATCTAGAAACTCGCCGCATCGATTTTGAAATTTTGGAAATTTTAAGTAAAAGTACCCTATGAGTTTAATCACCAGCGCCCACCAAGCTTCACGAGTTGTGAAAAATGTGGGGCGCATGCGCGAAATCATCACCGCGATGACGCGCTTTGGCTTTGGAACCTTGGTGGAGCGAGCGGGATTTGGGCGCTTTATTATGTCCCGTGTTTCAAAGGATACGGTTGATCGCAAATCATTTCCCGAAAAATTACGTTTGCTCTTTGAAGAACTTGGACCAACTTTTATTAAAATCGGGCAGATTCTCGCGGGCCGACCGGATCTCATACCAGCAGACGTGATTAAAGAATTTCAAAAACTCCAAGATCAAGTGCAACCCTTGCCATTTTCAATTTTAAAACCTGTCCTAGAAGCCGAACTCGGCCGCCCTCTTGAACAATGTTTTGCAAGTTTTGATACGGAGGCTTTGGCAACGGCCTCAATCGCGCAAGTGCATAGCGCGCGCACCTTAGATGGTGACGACGTAGTTGTTAAAATTCAGAAGCCTGATGTGGAAAAACTTTTAGGTCAAGATCTCGAGATTTTAGAACTCCTAGCAGGCGGCATTGAGAGAGCCGTACCAGAATTAAAACCCTTCCGTTTAAAAATTATCGTCTCCGAATTCCGCAGAGCGCTTCTGGCTGAACTCTCTTTTTCTAGGGAAGCTCATAACGTGAAACGCTTTCGCGAGAATTTTAATGCAAGTTCATTTTTAGTCATTCCCAAAGTGTATCTTGACCTTTCGAGCGACAAAGTGATCACACTCGAAAGATTGCGGGGAGTAAAACTTTCGGATCTTGAAAGTGTAAGATCCATGGGTGTTGACCCCAAAGAAATTTTAAAAGAAGGCATTGATGCTTTTTATCAATCCATTTTGATGGATGGATTTTTTCATGGTGATCCGCACGGTGGCAATATTTTAGTGTTGCCAGACGGACGCATGGGCCTCATCGACTTTGGCTCGGTGGGCTGGCTGTCTCAAAAAGCCAAATCAAGTTTGATCAATATGTTTTTGGCACTCGTGTCGGAAGACTACGATGCGTTGGTGCAAGAATATTTGTGGCTAAGTCCCGCCTCATCAGGTTCTCGAAATTCTACCAAACTTGAAGCTATTCAAAATGAAGTTAGCACATTGATGACTCCTTATTTTGGTTTGCCGCTCAAAGACATTCCAGTCGGGAAAGTGTTGATGGACGCAACGAGTGTAGCGTTTAGGTATGAAGTCACATTACCGAGAGATTTGGTGATGGTTTTTAAATCGATCATGACTCTGGAAGGCATTGCAAGGTCAATGGATCCCGATTTTGATTTGGTCAGTGCTGCCACAAAATATTCCGGTGAAGTGTTGGCAAAACAACTGGACCCCACCCAATGGGGAAAAGATTTTGTTTTTTTAGCTCGCGATGCGGGAAGATTTGTGCAAAATGCTCCTCGCCAAATGGGAGAAACACTACGGCAAATTGAAAGTGGTGACTTGAAAATGAATCACCGCATTTATGGGATGTCGCAATTTACCAAAACTCATCTGCAAGGCGCAACAAGAATTGCCTATGCGATTTTAACTGTGGGACTTTTGATAACCACAGCGATGGTCAGCGCGAGCGGCCAATTGCCCGTGTGGGCCCAAGTTGCCGCGTGGTCGATTTCACTTTTCACTTTGTTCTGGGGCTTCTTAAGAACTTTACGTTTTTAGTAGATTAGAAATTTTACATCTTCACCGAGTGTTGTGGACCGTTCGAGTCGGTCGGTTATGTGCTCGAAATTGCATGCCTTTGAGTGACGCCCATTCTGAATTTCCCACTTTAAAACATAAATTTTTCGCTCTAACTATCTAAAAACACTTTATATTAAGTGTAAGTAAAGTGTATAATAAGTGTAGATGGCTCAGTGGGCATTTGTTGAATGGCTGTTACTATGGCTCTTTGAATTTGAAGGTTTTGAATTTGATTGGGATCGCGGGAATGCTTTCAAAAGCGTTTTGAAACACAAAGTAACGGGACGTGAGGTCGAAGAAATCTTCAGACTTCGAACGGCGATGCCTCTCGGCATACAAATTTCTCCGCCCGTCAAGGATGACGAGAAACGATATGGAATTGTAGGCCAGACTTCCAAAGGCCGTATATTGATGTTGGTATTTACGATGCGCGGATCAAAAGTTCGCGTGATAAGCGGAAGGTCAGCAAATAGAAAGGAAAAAAGAAATTATGAAAAATTTCTACGTAAAATCGTTGAAGGAGTATGAGGGTGACCAGGAATTCGATACCGAAGCGTTGTTCTCTGCTCTAAAACGTGCCAGTGGTAGAAGAAAACCAACCAGTGTCGCTCTTGATGAAAAAACCATCTTAGATTTAAAAAAAATTGCAAAAAAAATTGAAGTTCCCTACCAGGCCCTCATGAGGCTATTTATTCTGGAAGGAATCAATAAGTTTAAGAAGGCCGCTTAGAACCCTGCGCTTTTAAAATGTGTTTCCATTTTAGAATCCTTCACTTTGATTCTTAACTTTTTCTGCTAGCATTGGCGCAATGGTTTTAAAAAAAGGTACAAGTATCGCAGGTGTGTTAGTTGCAGCTGCTTTGGGTGGAGTTTTGATGGTCGGACTCTCCAAAGGTGTTTTGCAAAATATGCAAATGACTAAGGGAGTAGACAACAAACTCCAGATCCAAGATTTTTCCAACCTTGTACGCATGAGCACGATCAATCCCGCGACTTGCAACAAAGTGTTTGATTTTGACAACAACGAAATCTTAATTTTAAAAACTGAACTTCAAAAATTAAACACTCGAGCCATTCCGAGTGTAAAAGTTCCAATTTCAACAATTACCATTGCGCAAAGTGATCTCGTCACCAATCCCACCGGTCAACAAAATGTTCAAAAAGATTTGATCATCCGCGATCTCTCGCTCGATTTGGTAAACGTCATGTCCTCTGATTTTACGCAGATTCATGGAATTTTAAGTTACGCCGTGGCTCTAAAAAGTAAGCCCTCGACTCCCATCTCAGGGGGAAATACTAATATTTTGTTTACGCTCATGCCTGCAACAAACGCCACCCAAATGAAACTTCTCTCTTGCTTTAGCGAAAGCACTTTAGAAGGACGATCAATTTGTAACGCCGTCAAAGGACGATGGCTTGAAGCCACACAGACTGGCCAATACATGCCCACCGAGAGGTGTTCGCTGGGTGGTGAAATTGCTCTAGGACCCAATGAAGCACCAGATGGCATTAACACCGATGGTGGCATGAGTGACGCTGGTGAGCGAGCAGACATGTGCCTATTTGCCAGCGACGTTTATAAAGACGGTAAATGGAGAGGTTACACCAATGGAAGCGAGGCTTGTGGATATGCAACTTATCCGCGCGCAGGATATCGTTGCTACTTTGAGCCTGTCGCGCGGGAATGGCAAAAAAGATATTTCAATGCCAATAGTAAAGCTCCAAACAGCATTATTTATCGCCGTTGCAACAAAGGTGTAAAAGTTTCTTCAAAATCGCTCACAGAAGAACCTCTCGAAATGAATATGGCACTGCACGATTCAGCAGTCGAAGGCTTAAGCAATGATGTCCCATGGAACGATACCGACTACTCAAGGCGCCTTCAATCAGTAGGCGCATGCAAACCCGCAATGGATTATGACCGAGTAGTCCCTTGCACAAATCCTACGGACCCAAACGCTGCGCAGCTGGGACTTGCCGGGTCTTGTATTTTTGTCAAAAATTCTTTACTCAACGGTGGCGTGCAGGCGCAAATGAAATTGTTTTTAATGTCCGCACTTGCGCTCAATACCCTCACCACTACAGGAGCAGAAATCTTTAATGTCACACGAGACAATTATTTCGGCCTTAACAATACTGCATTAAAGCCCGTGTCACCCGCTCAAGGAGGATGGATTCAAGTGAATATTCCAAGAGCCATTGGGAATAGAAAAATTGCGGGAGATTTAATCGGACTCGATTACATTACAGAAGCTCGTGGATCACCTTGTTACCAAGTGCAAATCAATGCCTCGGCATTGAATATTCCAGAGGTGACTCTTTCCACCCCTGGTGGAAGTGGGCACGCCTTGCCCGGTGCCGTGGCGTCAGCTGCGGTTGCGCCTTCTTCCAAAGATATTGCGATCATTGCTAACGTGGATAAAATTTCTGAATGTCATTACGAAAGTAAAGCACTCCTCACACCGATTGCCATTCCGGGAGTTGGAGCCGTTGCAAAAGATAATGTTATTAAAAGTGATTACCCTGTAGTTTTTCGATGCAGCAACGCAGGGTTAGACATTACATTGAATGATGAGTTTGCTCCGAAAGGTAGCTGTTGGTATTTTCAGGATGTGTTGCTCACAGGATTTAAATTGCGCGGATTGGCGCGATACACCGGATGGGTGTATTTAAAAGCGGAAGCCGCAAATGCATTAATTAAACGCGGCACTGGAGATTTCTTAACTGGGCAAGTGGCAGCATCCGTCATTAATGGACTTCCCTGTAACAAAGGAATTGCCCTCACCAATTGATATTAAAAAAAATTAGATCAAAGTATAAAAATGGAGCAGGCCTCGCAATCGCGAGACGGCAAGAACCTGCTCTCTATAACCCCCCAGGTACACTAAGCTGTTGACACTCTCGTGTGAGCTCGGTGCCAGAGAAAAGTAAAGGATTCGTCTCCCGACGGGTCCGACTTTTCTCTGTAGACGTACGCGTGTGTGAAGCAGTCCAAAGACCGCGACTTAAACGTCGTCGTTATCTTACGTTACAAAACCTTAGGCTCCTCAACCACCAAGCAACTTCAAGGCCATGGAGTTCACGTTGTTGGCTTGCGACAACACTGCGACACCTGACTGAACCATGATGTTGTTTCGGGTCATCTCGGCAGACTCAGCGGCCAAATCTGCATCACGAACTCGAGAGTTCGCAGCTGATAAGTTTTCCACACTCACGCCAAGATTGTTGATAGTACTTTGAAGTCTATTCTGAAGCGCACCAAAATCGGCTCGCGCAGCAGAAACTTTTTGAATTGCGTTGTCGATAACCGCCAACGAATTTTGAGCAACTTCTTTTTTCTTCACTCCTAGACCTTCAAGTCCCAAACCTTTGATGGTGGCATCTGCCCGAGTTCCATCAAAAGTGATTCGATCCACTCCTGGAGTGTTTCGAATTCCCACTTGAATATCGTATTTTTGCCCGGTGCCGTTCAAAAGTTTAATTTTATTAAACTCAGTGGCCGTCGCGACACGTTCCATTTCTTCTAAGAGCTGTTGATACTCTACATCGAGAAACTGCCGTTCATCAGGTCCCAATGTATCACTGGCCGCCTGAATTGCGAGTTCTCTGAGTCGAATGAGAATGTTTCCAGTTTCGGTGAGTCCCCCTTCTGCAACTTGCACAAGAGAAATCCCATCTTCACTGTTTCGCACGTTCATGTTGTATCCACGAATTTGTGCTTTTAGGTTCTCGCTGATTGCGAGACCTGCGGCATCATCACCTGCGTGATTGATCCGGTAGCCCGAACTCAAGCGTTCCATCGCTTTGCGCATATCCAAATTGGTGCTACGCAAATTACGTTGGCCGTTGATCGAAGCCACGTTGGTGTTAATACGTAAACCCATGCGGTCCTCCTTGACCTCTTTTACAGAACTTTGATTTCTGCCGGAGCTTCCTGCTCCTAAGTTTTACTAACGATCTCAATCCTCCTGGACTGAGCTCTCACACTTCATCGGAAGGCCCACATAAAACTTTAAAGAAATCTAAATTTTTTCTTAACCAAGTAATTACGCGGTGCACAATACGCTTGAATTGAATAGCTAGTTTTGCGTCTTTTGCCTACACTTGAAAAACAAAAGAGATGACCGCACCACAAAACGACAAAACTTCTTCCTCGACGATTTTAAAATCCGTCAAAGTCTTGTCTGTTAAAGATGCCCCGCAGTTTCGCTCTTCGGTCCTTAAACTTATCGATGCGACTTTTCCAAAAGGCTCTCCGACGGATAGATCAACACGAGTGGAAGAAGAATTTCACCTTCTCTTGAATACTGAAAACTCTGATCGAGTTCTTTTTGTCATCGATGAATCCTTAGATAAAAACAGTTTTCCTTCGTGGCCCGTCGTGGCCACGGCAAGCTATCGCCCTTTTGAGTTTCATTTTAAAGGCCGCCCGATCCCCCTTCGAGGCGCAGGCATAGGCTTGGTGGTGACCAGCCCCATCTGCCAAAAAAAAGGTTACGGTCATTTGATCCAAGCAGAGATCGAAGCTCGCGCTCACGAAAAAGATCGCGCATTGTTTTCGGTTCTATGGTCTGATCTCGTTCAGTTTTACAGCAAGCTTGGATATTTTCCTGCAGGTGCAGAAAAACAATGGCAGTTTGATTCTTTGGATTTAGAAAAGATTGAATCCGAGATGCTTAAAGAAAAAATGAAATGGGAAAAATTTCATATTTTGCCGTTAGAAAATTTTGACCGAGCCAAAAAACTTTACGAGCAGCTTTCGATCGGACCTATGCGAAATTTTTCGCTCTATGATGAACTTTTAAAACTTCCCAACACTTTCGCCTATGCTGCGTATGAGCGCAAAATCGGAGCTCTAAGTCCCGAGCTCAAAGCTTACGGCATTATGGGAAAAGCGCGGGATTTACGCGACACCTTTCACGAATTTATCGGAGACCCCCTAGCCTTTGCTCCCATCTTTTTGGAGTTAAAAAAGCACACTCAATCTGGAATGAGATTTTACCATCCGGCAGAATCTCCTTATTTACCCAAAATTGAAAGCTTTCTAGGCCCAGGAGTAAAAAATGCACTGTCCTTTTTTAAGGTCCTCGATGGCCCCGGCATTGTTGAGTGGCTCAGTAGCGCTCGATATTTAGGATCAGGTTTTGGAATCTCAGGCGATACTAAGGGATTTCAGCTCCTCAATCGGCACATCACTTTTTTTGAGAGCCCAGATTTTTCGCATCTCCTACAACTTTTTTTTGGTCCATGGAAAATTGCCGAACTCGAAGATTTGCCAAGTGATCTCAAAAATCGCGCGCACACTCTTCCTGGTCCCCTACCAATTTATTTTTGGGGCCTAGATAGTGTTTGACGCCCCAATTGTTTTTGTCGATGTCGAAACCACGGGACTGGATCCTGTTCGAGAGCGCATTACCGAAATCGCCATGGTCTACTCTGATGGACAAAAAATTATCGGAGAAGAAGCGTTTCTTGTAAACCCACAATGCCACATTCCCACTTCAATCACGTCACTGACAGGAATCAGCAATGAAATGGTCAAAAATGCCCCTCCCTTCAGCGGCGTAGCCAAGCAGATTGTGGCAGGTCTTAAAGATCGTTTAGTGGTGGGGCACAACGTTCGCTTTGACCAAGGATTTTTGTCAGCCGAGTTTTCACGTCTCGGATTTCCCTTGCGCATCAATACGGCATGCACAGTGCGCTTGTCTAAAACTCATTTAAAAGAAAAAATTCCAAGTTACTCTCTGGGAAAAGTCTGTGCGCATCTTGGTGTAGAATTAAAAAATGCGCATCGCGCATTGGCCGATGCTCGTGCTTCGGCCGAAATTTTTCATATTCTTTTTAAAAATTCTCAACTTCAAAAAGTAGAAGAATTTCTACAAGGTCCAAACTCACGCCTTCGTTTTCCTCCCAATATGAAGGACACGTTGATTGAAACATTGCCGACACACACTGGAGTCTATTATTTCAAAGACGAAAACGGAAAAATTATTTATGTCGGAAAAGCAAAAAATATCAAGGACCGCGTCTTGTCACATTTTTCTGCCGATCTGCACGATTTAAAAGAACGTCGCCTCAAAGAAAAAACTTTTTCGATAGATACTTTTCATTGTCCAACCGAGCTTATGGCTTTGCTCAAAGAACAAAGTGAAATCAAGAAACATAAACCCTTTTTTAATCGAGTGGGCATTCGTGATAAACATCCCTGGTCGCTAAATTTGTTTCCCCATTCTAAAAATAATCCGATGGCCTTCAATGAAATTCGAATTTTAAATGAAAAAGATTTAGCCGAATTTCCAAACACGATAAAAATTCTCAATTGCGCTTCGCTCAGCTCTGCCCGTGCGCAACTTGAGACTCTCAAGACTGAACATCGACTCTGCGCAAACTGGATTTCTTTTTCTAAAAAAGCCGCTGCGGGTACTAAAACTTTAAATTCAAGAGGCTGCTTTGGTTATCAAGTGGACCAATGTTTGGGAGCGTGTGTTGCAAAGGAAAGCGCTGATTCCTACAATGCAAGATGCGAGCAATTGCTAAGTTATTTTGAAGACCCTCTACCTGCTCAAAGTTTTTTAATTGTCGAAAAAGTCACAACGAGTGTTTGGGCAATGGTGTATGTAGAAAAAGCCTCTTTTAGGGCTATGGGAATTAGCAAAAGAAAACCGACAGCACAGCATCCTTGTTTAGATCTTTTGAATTATGAATCGCAGCCTTCCAGGGACCACGACAAAATCATTCGGCAGTTTTTAAAAAAAAATCATGCAAAGGTCAAAGACGAGGATTTTTTCACGTTAGATTTATCCCAAAGTGTGGCTGAGCAGCTGGCCTTGAATTTGGACTTGTGTTAAGACTTTTCCTAATGAAAAATATTCGACAAATCTTCCAGCAATTTTGTAGAATTTCCTTCTGTATTTTTTGTCTCAGTTCATGTCAAAGTGGATCAAACAATTCGCCAGCTTCCCAAAGTTCTGAGGCATTTAGCCCCCGCGCCAAAGTAATTGGATCGGCACTTCCCAACGCAACTGCTTGGGGCGATTCGAATCTTCGAATTGAATCAGCGCTTGAAGAGGGAAAAATGGAACTCTATCTTGTGGGAACTTTGGCTAATTCTTGTATGAATTTTTCGCACGCCGAACTCACCCAAAGCACCCCAAACGAAATTCGCTTAAAAGCATATATTCAGAGACGCACTAAAAAGATGTGCTTGATGTATATCAAAGCCCTTCGCTTAAAACTTGAGCTTCACGAGTGGGTTAAGCCTGGAAACCCGACAAAAATTCTTATTTGGTCAAATGGCGAAACCTACTCCGAAAATTTAGTCAATATCCCTAATTAATATTCCGCTTTAGATAGGTCTTGGCTTGATTCCCCACCGAATGAGCGCTACCACTTTGCTTGACCTTGAAAGCGTCCATACGGGAGGAATTAGTGAATATTGTTCAATCGCTGCCCCAAGACAAAGAGCTCGGATTTGGAATTTATTTTGCCCCAGAAATGATAGTTGCCCACTACAAAAATTCACAGTGGCAGAAGTCCGAAATCATTCCTACTCAAAACTTTCAACTTCATCCCGCCGCAAAAGTCTTGCACTATGCTCAAGAAATATTTGAGGGTTTAAAAGCTTTCAATCGAAAAGGGGAAATTTGTCTTTTTCGACCTCACGACAATATTCGGCGCATGAGTATTTCTGCCGAGATTATGGCAATGCCACCTTATCCAGAGGAAGACTTTTTAGAGTCGATGAAGGTTCTCGTTCGTAAGAGCTCACATCTTGTTCCTTCAAAACCGGGAGCATTGTATTTACGACCTACCATGATTGGAACCTCCACAGCTTTGGGTGTGGCTCCAGCTACCGAATATTTATTTTTTGTATTGGCCTCTCCGGTGGGCGGATATTTTGGAAAAGTTGCAGGCGACAAACCGTCGGGGATTTCGATTTGGGTAACTTCCGAATACACCCGCGCGGCTCCCGGCGGACTTGGCGTTGCAAAAACCGGCGCCAACTACGCTGCGTCGTTGAGAGCTGTCGCTCAAGGAAAAAAAGCGGGATACAGCAATGTCCTTTTTCTTGATTCCGAGCGTCGAAAATACATCGAAGAACTCTCGGGCATGAATGTATTTGTCGTCCACAACGGAGTCTTAAAAACTTCTCCGCTAAAAGATACGATTCTTGATGGAGTCACTCGCCGCACCCTTATTGAATTAGCCAAAAATTTAAAAATACCTTTCGAAGAAACGCAAGTCAGCATTGACGATTTGATTGCAGGCACCACAACTGGAGCCTTTAGCGAGATGCTTGCCTGCGGTACAGGCGCATCGGTGACTGCGATTTCGGAACTCGGTTGGAAGGACCAAAAAATTTCTATCAACCAAGGAAAAATTGGTCCAGTGACTCAAGTCCTTTACGAAAATCTTTTAGCCATTCAGAACGGAGACAAAGAACCACTACACAAAGACTGGATCATCAAATGCTAAATGCCGCTGTCATCGTCGCAGCGCTTGGATATTTTGTAGATGTTTACGATTTGATTTTGTTCGGTGTGGTTCGTAGCGTTAGCGTTCTTGAAGTCGGCGTGAAGCCAGATGAAATGCTGACTTTGGGGATGTACCCATTTCATTCACAAATGATTGGCATGCTACTGGGCGGCGTTTTGTGGGGAATCTTTGGCGATAAAAAAGGCCGTTTAAAAGTGCTCTTTGGATCAATCCTGATGTACTCACTTGCTAATCTTGCCAATGCCTTTGTCCAAGATATCTGGACCTACACCGCTTTGCGATTTATTGCAGGCATTGGATTGGCTGGAGAGTTAGGCGCGGGCATCACTTTGGTGTCCGAGATTCTGCCTAAAAATAAACGCGGCTACGGAACTACTATCGTTGCTACAGTTGGAGTGCTGGGTGCTATTTTTGCTTCGCTGAGCGCGCAATTTTTTGATTGGCGCACTTGTTACATCATTGGAGGGGTTGCCGGACTTGCATTGCTGGTGTTACGTGTCAGTGTTTCGGAAAGTAAAGTTTACAAGCAAACCCACCAAAAATCTCACATCAAACGTGGCGATTTAAAAATGCTCTTTGGAGATCGAAAACGCTTTGCCCGATATATACAATGCATATTTGTGGGTGCGCCAGTTTGGTATGCGCTAGGAATTTTTATGATACTTGCTCCCGAGTTTGGAAAAGTTGCAGGTCTGGTAGATGCGGATGGAAAATCTCTCGTCACAAGTCCTAAGGCAATTTTTTATGCTTATATTGGTCTTACGATTGGCGATTTGATGTCTGGAGTTTTAAGTCAAATCTTTAAAAGTCGTAAAAAATCTTTGAGCTTTTTTATCATGACCACTGCGATTTCGTGTGCTTATTTTGTTTATCGTCTTCCCACCATGGAATCCCCCGAGACTTTATACAGCATTCTGATTGCGATTGGTTTTGGCGCAGGCTACTGGGCAGTTTTTATCACAACCAGCGCCGAGCAATTTGGCACCAACTTAAGAGCGACGGTGGCAACTTCGGTTCCAAATTTTGTGCGCGGAATGGCCAGCCCTATCACATGGGGTTTTAGAGAACTCATTCCTGTCACAGGGTCTTACAGTGGAGCAGCCATCGCCGTGGGGGTTATAGTCATCGGGCTTAGCCTGGCTTCACTTTACAAATTAAAAGAATCTTTTCATACCGATTTAGATTTTGTTGAGGGTTAATTTTTTGGCGCAGCGAGAGCGGCCTTTTTCTTGTTGAGCTCTGCTAACTTCTCTTTCAGTTTATCAACTTCAGCCTTATTTTCGGGCTTATCTCCGAGCTCTTTGATTTTTGCTTCAATGCTCTTTACTTCATCGTCGATCTTTTTCAACTCCGTACTTTTTTCAGCGCCTTTTTTTGAGTCTTCGACTTTCTTTTTTGCTGTTTCGACTTCTTTTGTGAGTTGTTCTTTGAATTTTGCTGACTGAGCGGCTGATTCTTTTGCCAAGTTTTCTTTTTCATCAGCAAGCTTTGTTAGCCGTTCTTTTTCTTTTGGATCGCTAATTTTTTCAGCATCTGCCCGAAGGGTTTTAACCTCCGCTAAGAGTTTTTCTTCTTCAGCCTTTGCTTCAGCATCAAGCCCCTTCAACTTTTCTTCAGCTTTGGCGATGGATTCCTCAGCAATTTTTAGTTGAGCACTAGTAACAGATGGATCTTCAGAAATTCCTTTTAGACTGGAATCAAGAGCACTGATTTGTTTTTGAAGTTCTGCTGCTTCTTCCGTTTTGCCAGCTTCGATTAACGCTTTTTTCTCTTCTTCTAGTGAAGTTTTTTCAGCTGCCATACGTTCGGCGTTTCGCGCGAGAGAAGCCGTTCCTCGAGGCTTTTCTCCTTTTGGCAAGTATTGGCTTAAATCCCCGCGATCCACGGGACCAGCAACAGCAAATTTATCTTTGAGGCGTGAATCTTTTGCAAAATTCGAAGCAAGATCGTTCATTTTAGAATTATTCTCATCGCAATTTGTGGTTGCAAGTTCTTTGACTTTGTTCAGGATCTCAGTGCAAGCTTCACGAGGTTGGGCTTCTCGGCGTCGCAGGGGTCCGTTATGTTTGTAGTTTGTTCGTAAAAGGAGCGACATGTATTCCGTTGCCATCGCAGGGCAACTTTTCATCATATTCTGAAACTGCAAGGCCTCTCCCGAACCAAAACTCTCGGTATTTTTAGAGAGTTGTTGATTGATGCCGTAAATTCCCGTCATACACTTGGATGATTTTCCACCTTCATATTTTGTTTTTAAAGCTTGGTAGTGGCTCATCAGTTCCGAGCTCAAGCGTGTAGAGTTAAAGGAAACTTGAAAAAGCCCTGCCTCGGCCGTGTCACCTGTTAAATTGGATGCACTTTTGTCGCGGCCTTCGTTGTATTGACCACTGGATTCAATCATCCCGAGTGAAAGGAGTAAGGAATAGTTTTGAATGAGTGGATCATTTTCGGGTTTAAGACCTTGGTAAAGAGACAAAGCGTCCAATTGCCCAACAGGCCCTGCCTTCGAGAGTGATGGCTTATCCGCTCCCCCATTTGATTTATTTTTTTGCTCGCAGACTTGCTCTGCAAAAGTGGTCATCATTCCGTAAAAATATCCGTTAGACATTTTTGAAACACTTCGTTGATGGCTTTTTCCTTGAACGGTTTGGGTAAATTTTTCCCCACCCATACAAGCCGAGCGTTGAGTAGACATTGTCTCAAACTGTTTAAAAAATTCGTCACCAAGTCCTGATGCACCCGCTGGCGCAGCGCTGCCAGCTGGCGACGCCGGTTGATTGGCGTTGTGTTTTGGTTCGGCATATGCCAGAGATGTTGTACCAACGGAAACAAAAATGAATAAGCCTCTAATGGAACTCATAGTGAACATCTTAAGGGTCATTTTAGAGCTTTGCACAAATTTATGGTTAAGATTGTGTTAATTTTTTGGAGCCGTTTTGAATCGCCATTCACGTCATAGATCTAGATGTTAGCAAAACCTTGGCTAAGCTTTTGATTGCAAATATTTTCGAATTCCGCGTTACAAAGATATTTTTAAGATACAAGTCTTCGATTTTATTTACCGATTCAGCCTCTACTTAGAATTAACACCCGTAGAACTTTTTTAACTCTAAACTTAAAGCTATGAATTTGAAATCGAATCAAGGCAAGGCTCACTTAATCGGATTAAACACGGTGCTGTTGATATTGCCTCTATTAGTCGGTTGTGAAAAAGTGATTGATGCCGCAAATGATCAATTACCAGGCGATATCGCACCTGAAACACCAGGTGAACCTGCAGCTCCTAAGTCAAATTCTGCCCCAATCGCCCAAGACCTCAATATTGAGTTGTCCACAGCCGACGGGACCAAATCTGCGACTCTGTTAGGAAGTGATCTAGAAGATAGTCTACTTCTTTTTAGTATAGTAAATATGCCGGCTCACGGCACTTTAGATTTAACCGCATTGAATGGAGCTTTCACCTACACGCCTAATTCCGGTTTTTCAGGTCCAGACTCATTTACGTACATTGTTGGTGATGGAAAACTGATTTCGAATACGGGAAGAGTGAACATTGTCGTAACTGCAGTCAACAATTCAAGTCCCGTTGCTCTTAGCTTGACTCCAAATGCTCTCAGTGAAGATGTTGAAAGCATCATCTCTCTTCAATACACAGATGCCGATCTAGATCTCGCTTCAAGTTGCTCAATTTCCTCCCTTGTCAACTCGTTAGAGTCCACACCCTGCTCTTGTACCGTAGGAATTTGCACGGTGGGAATTAAGGGGACTAGCCATTATTCTGGGGCGGCATCTTTTGCCTACACAGTGAGTGCCGAGGGTCAAACTTCAAATTCTGTTTCCGTTGATCTCACTATATCAGCTGTAAACGACGCTCCTTCTGCTACTGCTCTTTCCTTCTCTACAAATGAAGACTCAACCTATGCTTCTAACGGCTCCTCACGGGCTCACTTGTCGGGCTCCGACGTCGAAGCCTCATCACTCACCTGTGCTAAAGTCTCCGATCCCTCCCACGGAGCTGTCACTGTCAATTCCGACTGCTCATTTAGCTAGGTGCCCACTGCTAACTACAACGGGGCTGATTCCTTTACCTTCAAAGTTAACGATGGCGCTGGTGATTCTTCCGGTGATTCTTCCGCTGCAACTGCCAGTATCACAGTTACAGCTGTAAACGACGCTCCTTCTGCTACTGCTCTTTCCTTCTCTACAAACGAAGACTCAACCTATGCTTCTAACGGCTCCTCACGGGCTCACTTGTCGGGCTCCGACGTCGAAGCCTCATCACTCACCTGTGCTAAAGTCTCCGATCCCTCCCACGG
>Ga0247843_1004097_pt1 | contig 22343 bp, 27 predicted proteins | sample LaCruzMarch2017__FD_192420 | JGI IMG/M metagenome (GOLD analysis project Ga0247843, IMG submission 192420) | Freshwater microbial communities from meromictic Lake La Cruz, Castile-La Mancha, Spain - LaCruzMarch2017_8m | ecosystem: Environmental > Aquatic > Freshwater > Lake | place: Spain...
TTTTTTTTGTTTGTCTTTTTTTTATCGATTAGAACATTCTTTAATGTATTATTCATACACTTATGATATTAAAAAATAAATAAATATAAAACGTTGTTTGATAAATACACATTTAAGGTCCAAACTAACCAGACAAAATAAGCATATTGTACATTTAGAATGTTCTATATTTTACATGTGTAATATTATCTCAATCTATGTTATATGTCATTAGTAGCTTTCAAGAAAAAATCTGTTATTCAATATGGTTCGAAAAGATCAGGTAAGCCCCCCGGAGGGTACTGGTTACCACAAGGACCATTTGGTCATAGTAAAAATGGTCTTCAATTAGCAATTGATAATTACGGCGCAGTTGGTTTCTCAATTAATGGTGGTCATCGAAACGTAGGATATGTTGGGAAAGAAAGTAAATTTTCGAGAAACGGTACTCCTTTTAGAGGAACACAGCCTATGGGATCTGGCGGAACCAGCGGTCAATATGCACGCCCCGAACCGGTTTTCAATGTAAATAGGGTTATTGCGTTGGGTGATCAATATATGTATGTCAAACCGTCTGTATTATCCACTTATGGTATGTTGGAAAAGAAGTATAGATGGGTAAACAATGGCAAATACCCAAATTACTGGGTTCAGCCTGTTTACACAGGAAACCAAGTCGATACTGCTAGTCAAGGAATGTATCTTCATGAAAAGTCGGCAGCAAATATTTGTGTTGAAGATGTAAACGATCCTGATAAATACAAGGGATATGTGGTAAGGCGGGGACCTACATTATGTTCAACCTCTACAGCTAAATTTAAGTTTAACGATATGGTTCGAAATTCACCATATACAAAGAATTTGTACCAACCTATGGATTCAAGCCAACGCACATTACAAATACAAAAAAGGTGTTCAAATCCATTGGGACCACAAAAACCGTTCCCTTTTGCGGTTCAAACCGGTACTGGTATTCTAACAGGAGGAACTCGTGTTACAAATGTTGGAAGTGCATGTAATACATCCAATATATATTTGACTCCTCCAGCATGGTATGTGGCTTCTTAAACATTTTCTCTTTGAAAACGACCATTCTAAGTCATTTTCATCAGCGAAAAGTGACTGTGTAAAATATCAGATTTTAGATAAAATCATATAAACTTTCGATAAAGCATATATGATTTGTTAATTTTTTTCTCAATGTTTTTTTGTTCTACCCCTTTTAGAAACAGACTTTTTATTTGATTTACGTTTTTTACTTCCCTTGCGACGCTTTATAGTGCGTCTTTGTTTTCTTCTTTTACCACCTTTAAAAAGGTCACTTATATTGCCAAGCTTACTCGTAATATTACCTAAAAATGAAGCTGGTTCAACTGCACCCGTTAATGGTGGAGGTCCTCCAGTGGGATGACTAAAATCCAACGGTGGAGTATAAAATTTTGGGGTTTGCGGTTTTAAATTTGGGTCATAACGATCATTATTGTGATAGTTTCCAGGAGTGAACTTCAAAGGATATGGACCGGTTGGGTTTGTTAAATAATCAGGTCCATAATCAGCAAGTATTAGAGGAGCATTTATTCGAGGTATTTCATTAGACATGTTTCCTTGGTTAGACATGTTTCCTTGGTTAGACATGTTTCTTCGGTTAGCCTCGGCCAACATCAATGCTCTACGTCTTGATGCATCAAAAGCAATCTTCTTTTTATTTATATCTTCATAAGAACTGGGTTGTGAATCAATACCCTCAAACATATCGTCGAATTTATGTGGAATATAATCCGGAATAGAATCGTTTGGTGACATTATATAATAACAAGGTAAAATTTTTATTTTAGTAAATAAATTAATAAGGATTATTTCATCCTTAACCCTGTATCATTTTTGAACCAACAAAATACCATAACAGAATTGAAACTATACTACCTACTACAAATCCATTTCCTGCCGACTTGAGGGTTCTTCCAAAAATAAAATAAAATAAAATAGGAGCAATTAAGTATGATAATAATATGTAAAAGCCCATTATACCTATAAATGTATTCAACGCAGGTTTCATTATAAATTAGATACATATTATTTTTACACGATCAAAGATTATTTAATTCATTTTTTAATTCGCTCAATATTGGAAACTCGTTGATATTAATATTCGATTCATTTGTAACTGATGATGAAACTGATTGTAATGGATCAGTGTTTATTCCCCACAAATATTGCCATACGCTGCTAACTCCATATCTATTCCCAGAAACGTCTAGATTAAAAGGACAACTGTAATTTGGAGGCTCATCCAAAGCTACGCATGGATTGCACGAACCATTTATAAAACTAAACCCAGGAATAAGGTTTGTTAGATCATTATAATCTACAGGAGTTGTTTCTTGGGTTTGTTCTGTTTTTATTCCTCCCTTTCCTGTATATTTAGTTTGCTGTAGAACGTAATTCCCACTAGCATCCAGTCCACATTTTATTACGTTATTTCTAGGAGTTATAAGTCCCGAGCTATACCCGTAATTGCCAAAACCACTAGGTAAATCCTCTAATGGGTTACCTGAACCATCTCTAATGCTTACTCCTTTCTGTAAAAACTGTCCTTCTTTGGTTTGCCAAGAAAGCATTTCAAGAATAACTGATTGATTGTATATTGTCCTTACCTGATTGATTGCGTCTTTTGGAGAAGTCCTTATGAACGGATTCTTCATTATGGCTTGGGTATATAGCTCTTGTACTTGTTGCGACCAAGGCCACATTCCATTTGTAAGAAAATAATCCAACTCCTCCTGACTTGCTTGTTCTTTTACTCTATTTATGTCAAATATTACATGAGGATTGATTGTATTTTGTAGTAGAACAAATTTGTCACTTGACTCTTGCGACCATGTGAACCCCTCCTTGAAGTGTGAGAACCTATATATAACTAACAGAACAACCCCAACTATAATTCCTTGTACATAATTTTTGAAACCTACAAGAATAACAATTAATATCAATATAATATTCCCTAAAATTGTATCAAAGAGAGAAACAAAAAAGCTTGGAATAATGTATAATATTGACCATATTACAATTAAAATACTCAACATTCCTATTAATTGTGTCTTATTATCATTAGTAAATAAGCCTTTTAAAGTTGACAATGGTTTCATCTTTGTTATATTATACTTTTATAAAAAATACTTTTTATACTGATTTTCCCGTATCACCTTCCAGTTGATCCAAACCCTCCATCACCTCTCTGTGTTCGTTCTCCCAACTCATCTATATCATCTACTACTTTCACAATAATTGGAGCCAACCCAGGAGCACAAATTTGAACTAACTTATCATATGGTTTGAACGACGATTCCTCCAAAACATCAAATGCGCCAATTAGATGACCTCTATATCCAGCATCGATTATTCCGGTAGAGTTGGCCAAACGAAACTTTGTCTTCGACAGACTCGACCTAGGGTACATGTAATAACCTGTGTTGAATTTTTTACCTGAATCAAATATCATTTGAGCTGAACAAATAACTTTAAAATCTGCTTTTAAAAATGAATTATGTGAAGAATCCGCACCATCAAGAGCAAATAAATCAAACCCCGCATCAACAAAACGAGGTGAAAGTAATATATTATTGTTATGTTTTTCAACAGCAGCCAAGTATTTATTCTTCAGTTCATAATCATTATCCCCATTGTCATCAATAAATATTTTCAAGTACATGTATTTGTCGTAAATTTTAAGTAAATCATCACCTTGAACTTTCGTCATATACTTTAAGATTGGTAACATTTAAATCGTTTTTATTCTATAAAATCATTTAATCTTGATTCAATGTATTCGCTTGCATCGTAGTAACTAGTAAACGATGTTTCGTATTTATATTGGCTATTCTTCATAGGAATATGAGCATATATATTTGATTTATCAATTGTAATATCAAATGAATCTAGTTCGCAACCTTTTTGTATAAATGATATTTGATCAAGCTCATTTATCGCCAATGACCAGCCGTTTTTTTTGAATACGTCGCCCAGTAATACAAATCCTTTGTTTTTAATCTCATTGCTACTTATTGAATCCTCTAACACAAAGTTGTATTTATTTTGTAAACCCATTATTGTGTATAACAGTCACATAATCTTTAAATTATTTGATAGGATATATTTGTTTTAGGATATATTTGTTTTAGGATATATTTGTTTTAGGATAATGTATAAATGCAAATAATAATTTAAATAATTTGTGTTTATATATTTTATATGGAATCCGAAAATATTACGTTGACTGAAACTCCTGTTGCCGAAACTCCTGTTGCTGCTGCTGCCGCCACCCCCTCTCAAGTTAGATTGGTTGATGTTGAAGTTGCAAGCCAAGACATTGCTTTGAATTTGATGGTGTCTTTTTTGAACACCGCACAAAGTCGTGGCGTATTCAATTTAGAAGAATCCGCAAAGATCTGGGAATGTGTTAGTAAATTTATTATCTCAAAGCCATAAGTTTACTATAATACATTACAACTTTTAACCAAATAACGATGTATATAAATATATGATAGAAAATGATTTCAAAAGTATTATATATTTAACGACCGAAGACAAATTGTATATTATGAAAAGATACAATTTAAAATGTATTGCTATTGAGAGCATAATATCTAAAATCATTGTTAGTTCATCAAATAATAAACTTAAAATTATTGTTGCATCATCTAAAACCGGATCAATCATACAAAAATGGTCATGTGTAAACACCAACTCCGTATGGTCATCATCATCTATTTATGAAAATAAGGATTATACAAACAAAACGTTTCAATCTTGTGATAAAAGCAGTTGTACCTGTAACATTGATAACAATAATATACAATGTTATTTGTGTGATAAAGAATTTACCGATATAGAAGATTGTGGCAATAATTACACCATTTAAGAGTTTATTGTTATACAATCATACCTAAAAATTATTATGATATATTTGGATATCATAATAACAATTTGAACCTAGTGAGGATTGAACTCACGACCCCTCGCTCATAAGACGAGTGCTCTAACCGCTGAGCTATAGATTCTATTACTTACCTGCCTCGTCTGTCACTGTATTGTATAGACTTATGTCTTTAAATTATTTTATATACCGAATATATAAATGCTCACTAAACCGTCTTACTATGGTCTTGTATTTACTGGGTTTATCTCATTAATTGTCATCATCCTATTTATACAAAACTATCGTTATCTCAAGGCTTTAAGTGCTGATAAATTGATCACTGTTGTTTCTCTCGTTGGAATTGTTGTCGGGGTCCATAGCCTTTTGCATCTTGGGTTAGAATCTGTGTATAATTTTAATCCAATTGAAATGCTAATTAGCACCTAAACGCAAATGCCAGCACACCTACGGCTATTATGCCCAGAACCAGCCCAAGATGATAGTTGTATTGCATCTCTCTATACATTTGTAACCACGCCTTTGTTTGTTCTGGACTGTTCATATGGTTCAACATCCAATCTGTTTTGGGAGATAACATGTAATAAAAATAATTTGTAAAAAAACTAACAGACAGCACAGTACAAACAAGAGATGTATTGCTCATCAACTTACCCTTCATTTTTACATTGTAAAATATGATCATGAGAGAAAGCAACACCCCAAGACCGTATCCGTAGTAGCTTATTGACATTCGCTCTCTCGCAATCTTATCGTAACGAATTTGTAAATCCTTTGGCAATTTATTCTTGTAGTGCTTTACGATTTCACTTTTGGAGGTCGCATTGTAGAAATAAATCATACCTATGATGAATATCAAAGATATCGAACAACTGACTGAACAAACCATTATATAATATATTACACATTTTTATCTTCCTCAAAAAAGTGGAATTTTTTTAACTTTTTCTACATATTTGAAAGAATAAATCCCATTAAATTATGTAGGTAATATTTTAGATGAAAAATCTTTTTCATAATTTATTATACCAATTGGTTTGTGTAATTTATTCCTAATTATATAAATCGTCGAAATCGTTAATAATGAAATTTCAGTTGAACTACGCAAAGTCATTGGAGTATCATTCTTTTTTACACTATAATATATCCACATGCTAGATGAACAGATACTTAAAATACAGAATAACAAAGATAAACTATTTGTACTTTTGTTTTTGTATAAGAGAAACATAAAAATAAATCTAGCTACTACAGATAATGATGTTGCTGTATATGGTAAAAAATGTAGATCTTCATTATTCATAGTTAATAAAATTAAAATATGCTTTAACTTTATTATGAGAACAATAAAAAGAAAATTTAAGAATAATAACTCAAAAACTAAAAAGAACTTTTTATACAATCCAAATAATCCTAAAAAATCATTTGATGTTTATATCGATAAAAACCCCAAAGATACAATTCATATAAAATATACAACAACACAAGATGTACAAAATACGATTGACATGCTTGAAAAAATATACAAAAATAGAGAATATACTCATAAACGTATATGGCAAGTTGCGATGATTATGAAGGTTCGTTTAGAAGTATTGAAAAACAAAAAACCTCAACAATATAATATAGCAAAACGTTATTTTAATTTTTTAAGAAAGAGAACAAAATTAAATGATACTGAGCGATATAAACTAATATTTACATATTAAACTGTTGAATAATTGTGTACAACTCAATTTATTAGTTTTGCTTTGAAGTTCTTTTTACAATGAAAACAACATCTAAATGATCCACCATCATTTGTCAATGGAAAACTTTCGTTGCAAGAACAAAATATACAAACTGGAGAATACTTTGGTATCTTTATATTTTTTATGTAATCACTGTGTGTTTTGTATTCATAAGCATCATTCAGTTTGGTTTCAACCAATTTGTCTGTAAATATTGTTGGTTTGCTCATTTTATTTATATAAATATTTGTTTTTCATTCATTATTCGCAATATGGTGCGTCTTTGAAATGTGTAAACCACAATTCAAACACGCAAAATATATTATCTTATTTTGATTGAAACCAATCACCTGTTGTTATATTGTAAAATCGTTTTTACCATTTGGATATAAATTTTCTTTAACTCCAAAGATTAAATCTTTATCTGTTAAAACATACATATTTGTATTATATTTTTTTCCATCAACTATGACTGATATGATTTCCCGAATATAATTGTATTCTAATTTATCTAAATCTTGCAAATATGATGGCTTTATCACTTCATATAGTTCTCCGATTATATTTACTTTATCAACATTATCAAATGAATAGTGAGATGCGTATGGATACACACCCGATATTGCACCAACAAAAGAATATTTATCTTTTGTAATACCATATCCAATTTTTATTAAACTTGGGTTGTTATTTATTTTGTTATAATTTGTACCTCCTTCTCGCAATGAGCCGTAAACAAAAATATATTGTTTTTCATTCATTATTATTTATATATTTCACTATATAAATCATATATAAATCATATATGATAATCGTGAATTAAAGATAAATCTCTCTCTAAGTGAACAGAAATTATATTATTGCTTTCTTTCGAATATTTCTGTAATAAAGTTTTCGAGTTATATTGATGAAAACCTGGACAATCTACACGTTTTATTCGTTTATCAGATTTAAAGTATAATATATGTAACCACACATCATGATTAACATAAGGAACACTACATTTTTTGATTACCGATAAAAATGTTTCTATACATTTTTTGGTAAAAACAATACCTGGCCCTCCGCTAACCCATCTATTATAGTCACATGTAAAATCTGGTTCTTGTCTTTGCGCAACCCAATTTAAGAAATCACCAATCATATAATTATCATTTTTATCAAAAAACGATAAATATTGCTTAAGCTTTTCAATGTATAAATAACTATCATCATCTATCATCATAAAAAAATCACATTCGTTGTATTCTGTCAAAAATAAATTGAACATTTTAATCACATTTTCAGGATGATATGTCGGCCCAGGCTTATATGGACCTATATAAATATGGTTTTTTAATGATGATTGTTCGTTATCTGTTATAAATACAACATCGCTATTTGATCCCCATGTTTGCTCTATTAATTTGGCACGAGATTCTTCGTATTTCTTACAAGTATGTACAAATATAATCACTTTCATTAATAAACCTTCGTAATTATATTTAAATTAAAAATAAAATTGAAATACTTTTCAACAAATTATAACATTACAAAAAATAATAAAATGAGTTCAAAAAACCAAATGAGAAGAGATACCAGTAAATTAAATAATATGAAGAATATAGTCTATAAACTTACGAATGGTCGTTCGTTGGATAAAAGCAATGTATTATTCGCTGCAAAATGTTTGGAAAAACAGATGTATGATGCTATCAAAAACAACTCAAATGATTGTTTTATACTTTATAATAGATTTTACTTGTATGTTACGTGTTTTGATCTATTTTCGGATGATATTGATACAATTCCTTATTTGGCCAAGGCTTATGATATTGCCAACATGTTGTTGAAACGTGAATATTGTCCAATATATAATTGTGCAGGAATTATATACCAGCTCAAGCATATGCTGGGATTGTTCAAACAACGATATGAACATACTTTTTGAAAATATACTTTTGGAAAATATACTTTTGGAAAAAGTATAGTAAAATATACACCTTATTTTTTATACTTTTTCTATAGATTTTGCTATACTTTTTCTATAGATTTTGCTATACTTTTTCTAAAAGTATATTTTGCTATACTTTTTTAAAAGTATATAAAGTATATATAATGGACAAATATACAATCTATATCAACTTTATTATATTCATAAAGTTCGCATTAGTTTGTTTAGCAATTACACATTTATATCTAAAATTAAAAAAAGAAACAGATAGTGAACTTGATCAAAAAATTGTTTATTTCAAGGAGAAAACTGAATTTATTTTTATTGCATTGATGTCTTGTTTACTCATCTATTTATTTAACCCAAGGGTTGATAGAAGCAGCTTAATTAACAAAGAGACTAAATTCGTTTTGTGTTTGTTCGGATTTATTTTATTGATCACTGCTAAATGGGACTCTTTTTTCAAAGAAACTATTTACTTTCGTCAATTTCAATCTATAGTTTAGGACTCTTTTTTCTCGTCCAATAGCATTACTGCCATCGCCGCATAATTATGGAGATCAATAAATGTATCCCGAATGCTCTCATCATCGATACATAATATACCATTTTTACTTATGTTTACGAGGCGGTCTATCTTGTCACCCAATCTAACAATTACACCGATTGGTCCATATTTTGCAAATGAATCACCATAATCTTTATTTTTCCGGTTGAATAAGTGTAGTGCTTCACATTGAACTGTCGCCAATTGAGAAACACGTGTCTCGATCATTTCGTTTTCATTCATTTGTATTATTGGTTTACTGTTTTATTATGTTTAATACAATTACATAATAAAATAGTTATTTATTATTCCAACTAGTATGTACTTTACACCTTTGAAAAATATTTTTTTAGATAACTTCATGAAAAACGAGTTAATGTCTTCCGCAAGAGCCACACCCAGGCCTAACATTGTGAACTCGTGTAATCATTGGAGTATTTAAACTAATGTTTCCAGTACGTGCTGGCACTTGTGCTAGACTAGGTTGATTAGACCTCAATAAATTAATCTGCATCCTTGTAAGATTACCATTTGTCAAACTCATTTTAATACTGGCAGGCATATTATAATTAATACAAATATAAAATTTTTAAAATTAATTTAATTAAAATTATAAATAAATATATATTTTTCAATACATATTTAATTGTTTTCTCTAAATCAAAATTTCTGTCAAATAGTTTATGTAATTACAACGAAACAGATGGATAGATACAATTTGCCCCAAATGAAGTATCAACTTCAGCTAGGAAGCCGTCTTCATAAATAACACCATCTATCTCACCTCCGCAATTACACGGATAATAAATTCTCAATTCATCAGTTGTTTTTTGTTCAGTTGTACCATCACTGAATTCAACCGTGAAGATTCCATCATTATCCTCTATTATTAACGCCTTTGTATAAAAATCGTTACTACCCTCTTTTGCATAAACATATTGTCCAACACTGAATGTAAAACTGACTTGGTTAATGTCTTGGTAATTTGGGTCATTGTATATTAATAGATCGCTAGAAAAGTTTATAGGACAATCACAACCACTGACAATACTTGTTTTTATTGTTTTAGCACCATAAATTGGAAATGCTGGATTGAATGGTATGTATGGCGCTCCAAATGTGGGTGGAATTACTCCACGTCTTAATGGACCCTTTCCTTTCAATCGATTCAAGTAGCGGTCATAAGAATTGTGCTTAATGTCACAACCAATCCCACCTGGTGTTTGACATCCAGGACGACTTGAGGTCACCGAATAGTGTCTGTTATTTAGCGAGTTGTTTTTGCCGGTCGGGACCGTTGCCCGTTGGACACTAGGTACTGGCCTATCACTCATTTGGTTCCAACAAACTCCATATGTTTCGTTGGTTGGTTTTACATAAGCAGCCAACGAGCCTAAATTCATCGTGTACAGTGAAGACGCAACCCTTACTGTATTCTGGATAAGTTTAAGCCTTTGATATTGATTCGCAGGCGTATTCGATGTTAAGTTCGTATCACAATTTCTAAGTCGATAATAATAAGGAGGTAATCCGACTATTTTGCTGGGATCATTAAATATAATTGATGTTCTCGAATACATTATATATATACTTTTAGAAAAAGTAAAAATCAAATAAAAAATTGAAACTTTTTTAATAATAGAGTTCATTTCATAAAATGAATAACCAAGAAATATCAAATAATATTATTAATTTACCCAGTAAAAAATCAAATGATGTAGGATGTTGCGTTCATTGTGGAAAGGGATATAAAAGTAGAACAATGTTAGAGAAACATTTAATTTTATGCGAAATCACACATAAAACAAAAAATAATCAGATTGAGGTTTTTGAAGATGATGTTCCATCGCAGAAAATGATGTATAAGATGATACTCGAAATGGGACAAAAATTAAATCGGATTGAAGAAAAAATGGACGAAGTAAATAAATGGGTTGTCAAAAAGAAGAAGAAGATCAATGTGTTGGAGTGGCTTAATAATACAATTAAACCCGAGTATACATTCGAAAGACTTATTGACAAAGTAATTATTGCTAACAGTGACATTGATTATTTATTCAATAATAACATTTACGACACATTGCATGAACTATTTTCAAGAACAATTTATTTTGATACAAGTCCTATATTTGCATCTATTCAAAAATCCAATCTACTTTATGTGTTTGACACGGTTGATGGTCAATTAATGTGGGTCGAGATGTCTAGAGAAAAACTAATTCGGTTTTTAAACCAAGTTCAAATGAAATTGTCAAAGGCTTTGTTCGAATGGAAGAAAAATCACAAAACGGAACTCAATGCGAGCGACACTTATGCGACTATGTTTGATAAGGCCGTATCTAAATTAATGGGAGCTGATTTTAAACAAGATAATACTCTTAGCAGAATTAGAAATATGATTTATAATAAAATGAAAACAGACGTTAAAACCATGATTGAATATGAATTTGAATAAAACCACTTTTCATAACTTCGTGAAAAAAGTGGAGCAAAACCACTTTTCATAACTTCGTGAAAAAGTGGAGCAAATCCACTTTAAAAAAAGTGGAGCAAAACCACTTTTAAAAAAGTGGAGCAAAATTTCAACCGGGGTTTTGGTTTTTTGCTTCGCTTAAACATTTTTTAAAGGTATATTTAAAGGTATATTTTTGGTTTTTTGCTTCGCTTAAACATTTTTTAAAGGTATAGTTTTATAAAAAAATTGATTTGAAAAACTAGGTGATTATAATAAGTACACGCAAACAAATGGCAACTAATATAATTATTCAAAATTTAAGATCTTGTGCCAAAAATAGTATATTTTGTCATTTTCAAAATGAAACTTATATTAAAGGGTTGATAACTCTATATCAATCATCTCAAACAGAATGTTCTAGGTCTTCTGGATTAACACCTGAAGTAGGATCATCAAGAGAAAGAGATTTAGTTGCGTCTTTAGCCAGCAATCCACTACTAGATGTAAAATATGATATTTCAAATGAAAGAGAAGAAGATGTTATAGTAGATAATAATAATATTTCCATAAAACATTCATCTAATAAAAACAACAGTCAAAGTGGTATAAAAATAATATGGACCGTAGACATTGATAAAAGAAATGACTTTTTGAAACATTTTGTCTTTAATTGCGACTTAATCATCGTATATGTTAGATTTGATAAAACACTCGAAAATGGACATTTTGAAATTATTTACATTAGTCGTGATGAACTTATACTCCAACAAACAAATAGTAATACATCCAACGAACCAATATTTAAATGTTTAGAAGGCAACAGTAGAGGCATTGAATTTGAAAAGAAATTCTTTGAAAAAATAATTTCAAACTCGCTATTTCATGTAAAAATAAACTTTATAAATTTTACTTGTGATATGTGTAATCCAATTTCCAAAAGATTGAAATTGTTGAATTTGATATACTAAAAATACGATAATAATAATTCTTCATATCTGCAATTTGTTAAAAAATAAATAATTAGTATTTGATTTTTTACTTGTAATAAAAAAAAATTGAAACAATTGATTAATCATATGGTAATGATACTTAAATTAAATCAAATACATCAAAATGAACTCATCTATCTATATCCCTCGCATAAGTGCTTCTTACGATGAAGACTATATCAAATCAGCATTTAGAAATCTCGATATTGGTTTAGTGACACGTGTTGATTTTGCATCTAATGATAACGGGTTCTTTCGCAAAGCGTTTATTCATGTAGATAAATATTTCGATTCAATGATCGCAAATGACATCAGGAATGCGCATATGGATGAACTATCTTACAATCTTTATCCAGATTTTATAAATAAAAGTGTCTACTGGATTTTATTGAAGAATCATAAACCAGTTCAAGAAACTACTCTCAACATTCACCAAGTTGTGGAAAATCATCGTATTCTTGAAGAAACCGTAATGTATCAGGAAGAAAAAATTGAACGTCTCCAGCAAACGGTTTATCAATTAATTCACCTCATGAATTTAAAACCTCATGAAACCGCTATATTCAATAGTGTATTATTGAATATACCAAATGATGGTTATAATAAAAAACTAAACTAAATCAAAACTAAACCAAACAAAACTCATAAAAATAAAACTCATAAAAATAAAAAGGTCGGGAAACCGATTTTTTGTTTTATACCGTCACAAATGATGGTTGCATAGCAATTCCACATATACCCCCATCACTTGTGCTTTCACTTCGAGCAATCTTCAAATATCCGCCATCCCCCCACGTGGTCCCCCACGAATTTTTAACCAACCAATATTTTTGCCCGGAATCCTCACCATATCCCACAATCAAAACACCGTGGTCCAAATTCGTTCCACACGTTGCACTTGTCAAGATACCAGTTGAATATGACTGAAAGTATCGAGTGTCGGCCTCAATCGCAATCGCAACTGGACGAATACTAACCGCCTCCTTGAGCGAAACTTGATCACTGGGCTTCACATCGAAGCACTCCTTTACAGTGACAACTGATGAACATTTTTTACAAGTTCCTCCTGTTTGAGTTGATCCCGACGTATAGGTGTAACTAGCGTCAGCACAGATTCCATTGTCAATTGCGAAATTGAACGCCCCTTCCATAAGACCACCATTGCATCCCATGCTACCATATTTGATACCAGCACAATCTACCAATTCCTGTTCTGATAGACTAACCAAGCTACCCTTTGTTACTGCCCAAGCTCCCTCAATTGCACCTGTGGCAGAGAATGACCAGCAACTTCCACACTGTCCTTGGTCCTTAACCGGAGTAACAGCGTTCTTGGTCCTCCAATCAACCGATGCTGGAAGTTTGGCACCAGTACCAATAAAAGGCTCGCAGCTCTTTGACCCAATACTAATACCAGCAAATGCATACTTGTTCCTAAACAACCCACCAACGTGTTTAGATCTAAACTCTTCTTCAGTTAAATCAGAGAACTGGTTGATGTCCATTGTAAATGTTTTGTTCGCCATCGCATTGTGCGAAATAATATTGTGAATATTCTCACGGAAAATATTAAATCGATCCTCTAATTCAAAAGAGTCATCGTATTTTTTACTAAATCTCTCTTGGAAATCATAGAAAATTTCCCAATCATCTCTAATGTCTTCATTCTTGACTGTTACACCTCGAATACTATTTTCAGCACTGAAGACGGTTGAGAAAAAGGTAGCAAATAAAAAGAATAATCTTGTCATTTATTATATATATAGTATTTATAATGTTTTTAATATGTTTTGAAATATATAAACACTGTGATAGTTAAAAGAGTAGGATTTTTGGAACTGTAATACAGGTGTTACTTTTTCCATACATAAATATATTCGTGATACGTCTCTCCTTTTGTTCGTTTTGATTTCGGCAATATTATTTTATCGTAAGGCTTACCTAACACTTTAATTGCGACATTATTGAATACTACTTCTGGAATGTTGACGCAATAATATCCACCTTTATTCAAATGCTGGAATGTTTTTTTGAATATTGGAATATAAAATTTATTGTCCCAATCTTCGTTTGATTGCTGTTTACTTTCACTATACGTTTCGACGTTGTAATAAGGAGGACTTGTCAAAACCAAATCGTAATTAAATTTGGAGTAATCGACCGTCAATGCATCCTGGAAATATAACTCTATATCAGTCGTCGAATGCTTTCTTAAAAACTTGCACATTTTATTATATGGAGTCTTTAAGTTTTGGTTGGAATCTATTCCAATATACTTTGGTATGTTGAGCGCACAAGCTCCCACCAAACGTCCTCCCCAACCCATTGTAAAATCCAATACACATTTTGGGTTAAACCGACAATAAATATCCATTGCGATCAGAGGCTTGAAAATTGAAACAGCTGAAAAATACAGATTCGAAAGCCTGTACATTACCTTAATTTCAGGATACTTTGTCTTCCGTTTCTTGTAAAATTCAATTATATTTTTGACGTATTTTTCCTTTTTAAGAGCGTTCTTATTAAACAAAACATCGTAAAAATTTATATTTTGGTATCCATATGTGTTCAAACGCTCGACTAATGTGTATTTGTTGACTACCTTATTTCCTGTTTGACTTAGTTCCTTATGATACTCACAACCTATTTCTACAAGTTTATTGAATTCATCTTCAACGTCCTTATCGCTTATATTATAGATTTTATCCGCTATTTGTTCCTTTTGTCTTCTTGTGTAATTGTTCTTTTTTAATCCTTTTTTTTTAGTTTTCATATTGTATTGAATTTTCATCTTATATTGTAGTTATATAAAAATTAATTCATAGACATTCGTGATACAGATACATTCGTGATATAGACATTGGTGGTACAGATAATTGAAAAAAAATTGTTTCCATACAACAAATATTAATCATTTTTGTGTTCTTTTATTTTTGTGTTTTTTATTTTTGTGTTTTAATCCTTTTTTTTTGTCATTCCCATATTGTTTCCTTGTTGAGATACCAATAAGCCATACAGAACCATATTTTGATGTTCCAAAAATCTCACATAACCTACGTCTACTAATTCGAAACTCTCTTGGGGAATGAGTTTCTCCACCTCATCCATTTGACTTATTGTTTCATTGTTCAAGTTTCGAACCAACTGGTCCAATACTAACTTTGGCGGTTTTAGGTTTACATGCGGTTTATTCGGTTTTTTCTTGTTTAGGATTTGTTCTGGGGTGTTTGGAGGAGTCGACATGATTTGCTTCTTCTTGTACTCAAGCACTATCCAAAACCACGGCTTGTCATATGTTACGTTTACCTTTTGGTTGTCGCTTAGGTCTTTGCGAAATAATCTCGTCTTATCGTCATTGTTCCATTTACTGAAATGAATGTACACAGACTTGTAATTGTGACCATCCTTTCCTACCTTTGGCACGAAGTCGATATTCTCAACAATCCCGAATGCTTCGAATACATTAAGGATTCTTGTCTCGCTGATCGTGTCAAACACGTGAGGGATGTACAAACTAATGTTCTTGTTATTGTTCATTTTGATGTTATGTTGTTAATTTTATTTATATGCTTTTGATTATTTTTTGTTTCAATTTTTTTTAATTACTAATTGATTTGTGATTACTTTTTTTTTATTTTTTTATAAAAAATTGATTCGTATTTGTAAATTACACTATTTGTAAACTACAAAATGAATATTCTAAGCTTTTATATTCCTCGTATATCAATCACATACAATGAACTCAGTATTGTTATTGCGTTCAAAAACATGAACATTGGTGTTGTTAAACGAGTTGATTTCATAGTTAACAAAGAAACAGATATTTATCAAAGCGCATTTGTTCACATGGATTTTATGTATTACAACGACTACACTGAACAGATATTAACAACTGTGTTCCATAATAACAAGTCGATTCGTGTTTATCCTAACACAATTAATCGCAGACTTTATTGGATTCTTCTTAAAAATAAGAATCCTGTCACAGAAACAAGGCTCAATATCCACCAATTGGCTGAAAATTGCAGATTATTAGAGGAAAAATTAGACAGACACCAAAAATATATTAGATTTTTGGTAGAGAATTTTCATACACATGAAAAAACAAATATTGTTCTGCTGAATGAAAAACAGACAAATTGTAAACGCAGTTTCTGCGATTTGATAAATGAAATTTATTCCTAATCAACCTTTGAGAAAGGTTGAGCCAAATCTAATCCACTGTTGGAAAAGTAGAGCAAAACCCATTCCACTTTTCATAACTTCGTGAAAAAAGTGGAGCAAAACTCAACCTTTGAGAAAGGTTGAAACCAAACTCAACCTTTGAGAAAGGTTGAAACCAAACACAACCTTTGAGAAAGGTTGAAACCAAACCTATTTTTTATATTTTCCTCAATTTTTTCACAAGGTTTCCGATGTGTTTATGGTAACTGGAATTAGATTTTGCTCCACTTTTTCTAAAAGCGATTTTGCTCCACTTTTTCTAAAAGCGATTTTGCTCCACTTTTTGAAAAGTGGATTAGGAATATGGAATTCAAACAATATAGTAGAGCATTTCCGGGTGGAAATGTTTTCGTTCGTTTTTATTGCCATTATAGCATGGCAATAAAATAATCATGTTTATCTTCCGATTCCCCATCCCCAGTTCTTCGTGTAGATTCTAGACATTATATTATATACAAATAAAAAATCTTTATATTCTTTACACGAATGAATAACGATTGTAGGTTCGAATTTTGAACCACTTTTTCACAAAGTTTCCGATGTGCTTATGAAAAGTGGATTTAGATTTTGCTCCACTTTTTTCACGAAGTTATGAAAAGTGGATTGGATTTGGATCAACCTTTCCCAAAGGTTGATTTTCTAAAAGTGGAAGAGGATCTACGTCTAAAGGTACATAAATATTTTCTGTACTATTCTGGTAAAGCGTCAGCGCTTCGTAATAACATTTCACCTTTTTATTTATATGGATTCTCGTGATATCAAATGATGATAAGAACAGTCCTTCAAGACTCTTGACCCTCGACAGCGCAACATACGTTTGCCCACACTCAAATATTCCACTTCCAACGTCTATCTCGGCGGCATCCAACGTCGACCCCTGTGATTTGTGGATCGTTAGCGCCCACGCCAGTATCAAGGGAACTTGCGAAACTCCTATTCCAGGTATCTTTTCACTCAACCACACATGATTTGTCATCACCATCTCGACTCCATTATTGTATTTTACACATGGACATCCGGTTGTTGGGCAATAACGCATTACAATTCCTTGACTTCCATTACATATCTCTATACCCGAATTCCTTTCAGCCGGGATATTCGCTATGCACATTACATGCGCCCCCACTTTTATTTTTAATGTCTTTTCGCATATCAAATTGTTCGACAAATAATCCAACTCGAATTGGATTTCGTTTTCAGTATATGATTTCTTTTTGTCTGGATCTTTCTTGTACTTCATCTTATATTCTCGTTCTTCTCCTACCAATGATACCATCTCAATGCTATTTATGCTCTCAACTTTGTTCTTTGTTGGAAATAACTTGGTAATCACTAACCCTTCATCTGGGATTTTTCCCACCCGATTCATTAATATATCATTTGATTTTCGCTTGATCTTGCCCTCACGCACTTGATTCAATAATGATGTGTAGCTCTCTTCTTTTTGTCGAAATATTTTTATTAGTTGGATTTGACAATCACGATTGAATATGGAGTTCCAATCATCGCTTTCAAAACAAAACCGAGTTGTATCTAGGTCTTCCTTGTTCCCCACTGGAGGCAATTGGTAGAAATCACCTGAAAATATTACTTGTATTCCGCCAAAGGGTCGGTTGTTGTTGCGGACTGATTTCCCTATTTGATTCAACATATCGAATAATTTCAACGACAACATGCTGACTTCGTCTACTATCAATACTTCGGTTTGCTTCCACATTTTTTTGGTATATTTGTTTGATTTGATTTTTGTGATTAATTGATCGATTGGAGCATTAGCCAATCCAATCCCCGCCCACGAATGGATTGTTTTAGCGTTTGTGTTCAAAAGGACTGCGGCACATCCTGTAAGCGCACACACTTGTATATCCGTATGATGATTTTGAGCATGTCTGTAAATACTTCTAATAAGTTCAGTTTTTCCGGAACCACCTGGTCCTGTTATAAATATATTGCGTCCATTAATATATTTATCAAATGCTATTTGCTGTTCTGTTGAAAAATTCATTGTTGTATTATTGAGTAACGATTTTTTTAAATCAATTTTATCCACTTTATCAACCTTTGAGAAAGGTTGATCCAAATCTACTTCCACATTATCAACCTTTTTTCACGAAGTTATCAAGGTTGTTTTGCTCCACTTTTTTCACGAAGTTATGAAAAGTGGATATCCATCGGTAAGGTCCATCTCCTTTTACAGTTGTTTTTGATTTCAATGGCTCAACATCTACTTCACTGCGTTTGGCATGAACTAACCAGAAGAATTTTCCATTTTCTCCGTACACCTCGAATTCATTTTTTGTTACTTCCGTGCATTGAAAATTGGGGTATTTGTTTGATGTGTAAATAGGTGTTATTTGAACTGTGAACTCATATGCTAATGCGTCCACGTAATCTGGCAGCAATATTTTTGTAGATTGATTGTTTTGAATTTCTCCTTTTCCTCTATAATAAACCCCCGATTCGGGCCCTTCCAAACATGCGTGAACTAAATATTTGTTGATATCTTTGGGATGATCAATTACGAATGTTTTGTTATAATTTGACTGAAGTTGTGAATGAGTAATTTCTTTCGTTGAATTGTTATACAACATCAAATACGACGCATTAGCATTAGTTGTTATTTCACGAACTGGGGACACATAAAAAGCTGAAGAACTTACGAACGGATCCCCAACGGGAAAATTTGTCGCATTTAAAACTATTGAATTTGCGGGTTGATTTATTGAATACGTCCCTGCATTCATGATAATTGAATTATTGGATTGCCCGAAAGACGCAGCATTATTACCTATTGCAATAGAATATATACCTTGGGTAAATCTCCCTGAACCATAACCAATGGCAACTGCACCAAAACCTTGATCATATTTACCAGCTTCAAATCCAATCGCAACAGAATATTGACCTTGACCTGTGTAACCAGCTTGATTACCAATCGCAATCGCAAGTGTTTGTTGGGAAAACCTACCAGCTTCAATACCTATCGCAATTGCATTTGTGCCTTGATTATTAGAACTAGCAAATTGTCCAATCGCAATCGCACCGGAAAATTGAGATTGATTACCAGCGTATGCTCCAATCGCCACAGCATTTGTGCCTTGATTTTGGTAACCTGCATTATAACCCATCGCAACTGCAGTTTCACCTTGATTTTGGTAACCAGCTTGAAAACCTAGAGCAACCGCACCAGATGTTTGATACTCTCTACCAGCCGTGTCACCTATTGCAATCGCATATTGACCTTGACTTGTATATCCAGCTTCTGAACCAATCGCAATCGCATCAGTACCTTGATATCTAAAACCTGCGTATAAACCAATCGCAATCGCATTTGTTCCTTGACTATCATAACCAGCATTAAAACCAATCGCAATTGCATTTGTGCCTTGACTATCTCTACCAGCAGTTTCACCTATTGCAATCGCATTTTTTTTTTGATTATTAAAACCAGCATTATCACCAATCGCAATACTTTGTTGATTATTATAACCAGCATTAAAACCAATCGCAATCGCATTTGTGTTTTGTGTTAAATAACCAGCATTAGCACCAATCGCTACTGCATAAGAACTTTGATTTATTTGACCAGCATTTATTCCAAGTGTTATTTTATCAGAACCAACTGCCCAAGTACTAGTATAATACAAATACTCGCCCCAATTTGTTCCTGTCGGCAATGATCCTGTTGAAGCTGGGCCATATGTGATCTCTTTTGTTGATGTATCATAATTTAGTACTATTGATGTCGTGTTAGATCTTATTGGGTCCACATAAAACCCGGAACTTGTTAATGTGTTTAATGCTACTCCTGATGCATTCAATACTATTGTATTCGCATGTTGATCTTGTGCCCCGGCTAGATAACCTATCGCAACCGCATTTATTCCTTGTCTTGTTTCACCTGCGGATCTACCAATTGCAACCGAATTTTGTCCTTGATTTGTTTTACCCGCAGTATCACCAATCGCAATTGCACTAGTACCTTGATTATATACACCTGCGATATAACCAATCGCAATAGCTTCATTGTTTTGAATATTTTGTCCGGAATTTCTTCCAATCGCAATGGCAAAATCACCTTGACCTGATGAACCTGCGCCAGAACCAATCGCAACAGCTGCCTCATGTTGACCTGTTTGACCTGCTTGAGTACCAATCGCAATCGCAAAAGAACCTTGATCTTGTTGACCTGTATTATTCCCAATCGAAATCGCATGAGAACCCTGATTTGTTTGACCTGCTTGATTACCAATTGCAACAGCAAATGATCCTTGATTTGAATAACCAGCATTTTTTCCAAGTGTTATTTTATCGGAACCAACTGCCCAAGTACTAGTATAATACAAATACTCGCCCCAATTTGTTCCTGTCGGCAATGATCCTGTTGGTGCTGGACCATATGTGATCTCTTTTGTTGATATATCATAATTTAGTACTGTTGATGTCGGGTTAGATCTTATTGGGTCCACATAAAATGCTGAACTTGTTAATGTGTTTAATGCTACTCCTGATGCATTCAACACTATTGTATTCGCACATTGATCTTGTGCCCCGGCTAGATAACCTATCGCAACCGCATTTGTTCCTTGACCTGTTGATCCTGCATCTCCTCCGACTGCGGTGGCATATTGACCTTGGTTATTTATACCAGTTCCAGCCCCAACTGCAACCGCACTTTGACCTTGACTTGTTTGACCAGCATTATCACCAATCGCAACTGCCCAAATTCCTTGACCATTATTACCCGCATTATTACCAACCGCCACCGCATATTGGCCTTGCCCAGTAGCTCCAGAATCATATCCAATTGCAACTGTATTTGCTCCTTGGTTTGATCGACCAGCACCAAATCCAACTGCGGTCGCAAAAGATCCTTGATTATTTCTACCACTAGCAGCTCCAACCGCAACCGAACTAGTTGATTGATTTGTTAGACCAGAATTTGCGCCAATCGCAATTGAAAAAGCACCTTGACCTTCACCTCCGGCACTTGAACCAATTGCAACAGCATTATTTGATTGATTTGTGTAACCTGCTTGTTTTCCAACAGCCACTGCATCATTTCCTTGACCAGTATTGCCCGCTTGATAACCAATCGCCACAGCAAAAGTACTTTGACTTGCTTGAGCCGCACCAGCACCAACTGCAACAGAACCCTGACCTTGATTGACTACACCCGATTCTTCACCAATTGCAACAGCTTGATTTCCTTGACTTTGGTAACCCGCATCATGACCAACCGCAACAGCACCTTGGCCTTGATTTGTTTGACCCGCATTATAACCAATAGCCACCGCATTTGTTCCTTGATTTGTTTCACCAGATTTTTTTCCAATCGCAATTGCGTTTTCACCTTGATTTTCTGATCCAGCAAAATTACCAACCGCCACAGCACCTTGGCCTTGATTTGTTTGACCAGCAAAACCTCCAACAGCAATCGCATCTGACCCTTGATTTGTTTGTCCAGAATTTGCACCAATTGCAACTGCATATTGAAGCTGATTTTCTGATCCCGCAAAACCTCCTACCGCAACAGTACCCAATCCTTGATTT
>Ga0247843_1004099_pt1 | contig 22340 bp, 15 predicted proteins | sample LaCruzMarch2017__FD_192420 | JGI IMG/M metagenome (GOLD analysis project Ga0247843, IMG submission 192420) | Freshwater microbial communities from meromictic Lake La Cruz, Castile-La Mancha, Spain - LaCruzMarch2017_8m | ecosystem: Environmental > Aquatic > Freshwater > Lake | place: Spain...
CGGCGGGTGAAGTCTTAGACATGCCGAGCTTGCCGGCCCGCTCACCTTGTCAACACTAAATTCGATCTTTTTTCTGATTTAATTCACTGTCCGTCAGTGTGTTGCGGCTTAACCTGACGCGAATGGAGTGGATGGTTGATCGCGGATCCAGAAGAATTCACGTCGGAATGGAACCTCATTCTCCGGGTGAGCCAGGAATTCGGCACAAGCCTCTCATTGCAGAACTTCACGAAGCCGATAAAGGTCGGCGGCGGGGTGGATCACAGCGCTACGGCGGATACGGAAAAATCAAAGGGAGCGATACGATGAAGAAAACGATGATTTTGTGTTCTTGGTTGCTGGTCGCCGTTCTGGCAGCCGCCGGGGAGCGGGTTGCGCTATGGCCGGAGGGGAAGATCCCGGATTTCCAGCCTCAGCAGATCGCGGCGACCACCCAAGAGGTGAAAGCGCCGGGATTCAAGGCGGCGGAACACGCGATGCCGTATCTCGACTGGTACGAGGCGCCGGCGACGAAGAACGGCGGATGCATGTTGCTGATTTCCGGCGGCGGTTATCACAATTGCTGCGACGGGGAGTGGATCGACCGGGCCGCGAAGAAGTTCACCGAACTCGGGTTCGTCTGCGTGAGTCTCACTTACCGTACGCCGCGTCCGCAAGGGTTGCCGATCTACCAGAGTGCGTGGGAGGACGGGCAACGCGCCGTCCGTCTGGTCCGCAACGATGCGAAGAAGCGCGGCTTCGACCCGGAGAAGATCGGTGCGTTCGGGTTCTCCGCAGGCTCACACCTGACGGTCCTGCTCGCGACGAGCTCGCTCACGCCGGCTTACGGGGCGGTCGACGAACTCGACCCGCTTCCTTGCCATGTCAACTGGGCGGTGCCGGTCTACACCGCCTACGCGCTCACGGACGGACTCACCGGCCCCAACACGCGCGATGGCGACGCGATCGACGTGAAGCTCTCGGACGTCTTCAAGTTTGACGCGAAGACTTGTCCGATGGCGCTCTTCCACGGCGGAACGGACATTTATTCTCCGAACGGCTCCACGCAGATTTACCGCCAGCTCCGCAGGATGAAAATCCCGGCTGAGATCCATCTCTTCGCAGACCGCAACCACGGGTTCATGGGCGACCCGGGCAAGGGCGAGGACGGCACCGCCTACGACCACTGGCTTGACCGTGTCGCCGAGTTCCTCCGCCAGATGAATTATGACGGGAACCTCGGTGCGGAAGTCGATCTGATGACCCGCTATCCGGACAACGATGCCCGCGCCAGCTACAGCAAGGAGCCGCTCTGGCCGGAAGGCAAAATGCCGGATGAGCAGAAGAACCAGTGCCAGCCTTATCTCGAGTGGCACCTGCCGAAGGAACTCAAGACGAAGGCGATCCAGATCATCTACTCGGGCGGTGCCTACAACGGCAACGATCCGGACGGATTCGAAGTCGCGCCGGCGCGGCGCTTCCTGAACGAAAAGGGCATGGCGGTCGTGACGATGAAGTACCGCACGCCGCGTCCGCAGGGTGGTCTGGCCAAGCACACGACGGCCTGGCAGGATCTGCAGCGCGCCGTGCGGATCGTCCGCAGCGGGGCTGTGGCGAAAGGGCTCGATCCCGAGCGCATCGGCATCATGGGTTCCTCGGCCGGTGGACACCTGACGCTCATGGGCGCGACCAGCTCGAAACGCCGTTCCTACGCGCCGATCGACGACCTCGACAAGCTTCCCTGCAACGTGCGGTGGGCGGTTGCGATCTATCCGGCCTACGCGCTCACGGATGGAGCGGATTCCCATAACGCCAAGGGCGGCAATGAAGACGACGCGAGGCTCGTCCCTGAGTTCTCGTTCGACGTTGCGACTTGTCCCATGCTGTTCATCCACGGCGACGCGGACGGTTGGGCGGCGATGAATTCGGTGAAATGCTGGGAGCAGCTTCGCCGGATGGAAATCCAGTCCGATCTCCACACGCTTGTCGGCCGCGGTCACTGCTTCCAGAGGACGGCGGCCCCGGGCACGGGCAGCTACACCTGGATGGGGCGCATCTGGGAATTCATGAACCACAAGGGATTCAACAAGTGAAAACGCAAGCCAAGGAACTCTTCCGCCGCCTCGTAGCGCAAGGGCCGTGGCATGGATTCACGACTGCAATCTCCGGCTGAAAACCTCAATGCTTCTTACTCGAGACTCCGGTCAGCCCCCTTCCCGGGCTTCCAATTAGTTGGTTGACTTGGTCAACCTTCTGTGGGGGTTGGAGGTGTGAAAGTGGTTGCCACCAATGAAGCGAAAACCCATCTGTCCGCCTTGCTGGAGGAAGTGACGAAGGGGGAAACGATCGTGATTTCCCGGGGTAGGAAGCGTTTGGCAAAGCTGGTTCCTTATGACGAACCCGGTGCGAGGCCGCGGGTGGGAGAGGTGATGGATGCGCCTTTCGTCATTCCAGACAGTGCCTTGCGGCCGATGGATGAAGAGGAATTGCAAACCTGGGGTTTGAAATGAACGCGCTGCTGGATACCTGCACCTTCCTGTGGCTCGCTCTCGATCCAGGGCGGATTTCACCCGCGGCGCGGGAAATCCTCGATGACCCCAAGACGGTGCGACGCCTCAGCCAGGTCAGCGTCCTGGAGATTGTTTTGAAGCACCGGGCGGGGAAGCTCCCGCTCCCCTTGTCGCCTGATATCTGGATCCCTTCGCGCCGCGACTTCTTCCAACTGGAGAACCTTCCGCTGGATGAGTCCGTGATCTATCGGTCCGGAAAACTCCCGGAAGGGCACCAAGATCCCTTCGACCGCTTGATCGCGGCCCATGCGATTGAGTCCGGCAGCACCCTGCTGTCTCCGGATGTTCCGCTCAGTCTGCTCGGCGCTGCGCGGATTTGGTAGGACGGCGCGCCGGAAAATCGCACCCCGGAAAATCAGTTGCGCAACGGTTGGTATCGTGGATGATACCAAAGGTGTATGCAGTCCTCGACACGTCAGTCTTGGTCACCGGGCTTCGTTCTAGGAACGGAGCGAGCTTCCAGATTCTCCGGGCAATCCGCCACGGAGACATCCGGATTGCTGTTTCGGTCGCATTGGTTCTCGAATATGAGGCGGTCACGCTGCGTCCTGGTCTGCTGCCGGGGTTCCGTCCTGAAGAGATCATCAGGATCATCGACGGCCTGTGTCGCCTCGCGGATCACCAGCAGATTTTCTTCGCCTGGAGACCGTTTCTTCCGGATCCGGAAGACGATCTCGTGCTCGAACTCGCGGTGGCGGCCTCTGCCCCGCTCGTCATCACGCACAACACCGCCGACTTTCTTGGCTCGGACTCCATGGGGGTTCGCGCCATCACACCCGCTGCAGCCCTCAACCTGATCCGACCATGACGACGCTTTCCATTCGTGTTCCAGATTCCCTCCATCGAGCCATCAAGGAGCTCGCGGCCAAGGACGGCTACTCGATGAACCAGTTCCTGATTACCGCCGCCGCGGAGAAGCTTTCCGCGTTGGAGACGGTGGATTACCTTCGGCACCGTGCCGAGCGTGCAAATCTCGTGGATTTCGACCGCCTTCTGGCGTTGGTTCCTGATGCCGAGCCCGACTCTGGCGACGAGCTTCCTAAGAATGGTCGCTAGTATCTGTATGGCCCCGGGTTCATGCGCCATGGCGGCTTTACCCTCACGCAGGGGAGGCCTCGTCATGGGGCAGGTGGAGGAAACCAGCGCCACTCGAAATGAAACGAATCCCCGATCCCGAACTGCCCCCATCGCGAGCGGCGCTCCCGGAAGGATGTTCGGACCTTTTCGACGCCTACCAGCTTCGTTCCGCCGCTCGGGAGGAGCGCGCGAAGTTCCTGCTGAGGACCGCCGCCGTGCTCCATGATTCCCTGGTGGCACAGCTCGATCCGGAAGTCTTGCGCTCCCGGAATCCGGACCTGCTGCTGGCCCGCATCTCGGATTTCCTCCACCCGCTGCTGCTTTCCGATCCTGCCTTCGCGAGGAAGGTCGGGTCCTCGTCCGAGCTGGTCGAAGAGATGTTCCACGTCCTGATGGCGAATCTGGAGGTTTGAGTCGGATTCCTCAACGGCGGGGTTCCCACTGAAGAAGTCCCAAAGGCCACTTGCTGCGTGGCTCAATTGTGCTTCGAATGCCGTGTGAAGGAAGCAGTTGTTCGCGCGCGAGTCGAGTCGAGCCTCAAAGAAGAGGCCGAGGCCGTGTTTGCGTGCCTTGGGATCTCGACGACGGAGGCCATAAGGATGTTCCTCAATCAGGTGAAGATGCGGCGTGGATTACCATTCGCGGTCGAGATTCCCGGTGACCTGGATGTTTTGCGCCCGGCAGCAGCAAGGCAGTCCGCTCTCGCTTCCTGCTATGACGATTAAGCCGGGAGACGTGTATCGCGTTGATCTCGGCGTCGGCGGCAAGATCCGGATGATGCTTGTGGTGTCGCGGCAGGATTCCAATCCCCCGGGAGCCTTGTGCCTTTGTGTGCCGATCACCTCGGCATACCGGGGTTCCCGTTACGAGGTCGAGCTTCCCGCAAGCCCTTTCCTCCGGACGAAGAGCTACGCGAATGTCCAGGGCTTGCAGGCAGTGCAACATCACGAACTTGAGGGACCGATCGAAACCTTTTTTGGCAAACCGATGGACGATGTGCGGGCCGCCCTTCGCCCCGACCTCGCCAAGGCGGAACAGAAAGGACTTCCGGTCGTCATCGGTCTCAAACACGTCATCACCACCGTCTCCCAGTGCCATCACGTGGTAGGTCGCCCAGGGTAATGAAAGCGCAACGTTCGTGGCATGTTTCCGTCTACCCCGACATGCGTCACCGGGTAAGTCAAAATGTCAGCGCGCTAGACCTGACCCCAAGCACGAACGACATCCGCCGTATGAGGTTACTCGCCTGACGTTGCTTCAAGAGGGGCGATCTTTCTGAGCATGTGTTCCAAGCGCACTCTTCCGCCACCTGATAGTCGTTTGATTTCGAAAATTCGGGCGATCTCCACGGGCAAATCGGAGCCGCGTGCAACCGCCGCGGCAGCGCGGAGTTCATAAAATGAGATCTCCTCGAGCTTCCGTTGATGCTCCTCCGAATCGGGCACCCGGTAGCAGGTCCAATTGGCCGGCGATTCCGAATTTGACCAGACGAACTGTCCTCCGACCGGGTCCGTGCCGAGGTGATGGAAGCGGTCGACAATTTCCAGAACCCGCTCGCGGATCCGGTTCCCAGCTTTCTGAAAGCCGTGGGCCCGCGCGATTCTCTGAACCAGCGAGCTGTCGAGAATCGGTGCTTCCTGTTCAATCACATGGGAAACCAACGCGGCGAGTGTCGCATCATAGCGATCATCATAAAAGAGGCTGGCGTCGATGGATTCCAGGAACGGTGAAAAGTCTGTGGTCCGGTAGTGGGCGGTCGTGATCGTTTCGGTTTCAAGTGTCACCGGTAAGGTTTCAACTTCTTGGGGAGCGGTCGTGGATTCCATCACTTGATCGAAATCCACTCCGGCCTCTGGTGTGCATTCTTCGTCGCCTTTCGTCGCGAGAAACCGGGCTCGGGAGACTTCAAGCAGCGCTTCGATTTGAGAATGGAGCCTCTGAAGCGCGCCGTGCTTGTCCACCCACCACTCCGTGGACCACAGGCGCAGCAACTCCCACCCGAGGCCCTTCAAGACGGCCGCCCGCACTTTGTCCCGGTCGCGCGCGGTGGCGGCGCTGTGATAGGTCGCGCCGTCGCACTCCACTCCGACCAGATAGTCTCCGGGGCGGTCCGGATGCACGATTCCCAGGTCGATCCGGAAGCGCGAGACGCCGATCTGCGGGACGACTTGCCAGCCTCGTTCCATCAGGCCGCGGGCGACCGCTTCCTCAAAGGGGGATTCGTAGCCGCCGAGCGAACCTTTCACCGCCTCGGCAAGCGCCCGGGGGCCGCGATCCGCGAATTCGAGGAAGTGCTTCAAGTCGCGCACCGCCCGGGCACTGGTCCGGTTCAAGTCGATCATCGAGGGGTCGAAGGAGGTGAAGATCATCATCTCCTGCCGCGCCCTCGTGACCGCCACGTTCAGACGACGCCAACCGCCATCCCGGTTGAGCGGGCCGAAGCTCATCGACATGCTGTTGGAGCCGGGCTCGGTCGGGCCGAAGCCGACCCCGAGCATGATGAGATCGCGCTCGTCGCCCTGGACCGTTTCGAGGTTCTTCACGACCACCGGTTCGCTCAGGTCCTCGGCGAAAAACCGTTCGATCTCCGGACGTCGCTGCCGTGCCTGATCCAGCAAGTCCTCGACCAGCTTCTGCTGGTCTGCGTTCAGCGTGACAATCGCCAGCGTCTTGCCCGCGGCGACGAACGCCGGATCGGTCAGGCGCAGCACCGCCTCGGCCACCATCGCCTCCGCTTCGGCCTGGTTGGTGCGTCCCTTGCCCTTGGCATACACGCCGTTCACCCGCTTCCAGCTCACGGCGCTCAAGCGCGTCACCGCGGCCGGGAAGGTGATGAGGTTGCTGTCGTAGTAGCGGTGGTTCGAGAAAGCGATCAGGCTTTCGTGGCGGCTGCGGTAGTGCCAGCTCAGCGAATGCTTCGGCACCCCGGCGCCGAGGCATTCGTCCAGAATACTTTCCATGTCCTCCTCCACGTCCTCGTCGGTGGCGCTGGCCGCGCGGTTGAAGAAGCTGGTCGGCGGCATCTGGCGCGGGTCGCCGGCGATCACCACCTGCTTGCCGCGGGCGATCGAGCCGATCGCATCCCACGGCGCGATCTGCGAGGCCTCGTCGAAGATCACCAGGTCGAACAGCGCCAGGTCCGCCGGCAGATACTGCGCGATGGAAAGCGGGCTCATCAGCATGCACGGAGCAAGCCGGGTCATCGCGTCGCCCATCTCCACGGCAAGCTGGCGTAGCGGCTTGTGACGGCGCTGCTTTTGCAGCTCGTGCTTCAGGATGCCGAAGCCGTCCTTCTTGCTGACATCGTTCTTCGAAGGAATCAGCCCGCAGAGTTTCGCCCGGATGAAGCGGACACAGAGCTTCGACAAGCGGTCGTCCAGCGCGCGGTAGCTCTCGATGTCGCTCATGTGCTCGGCGGACACGAAATTCCGCAGCCGCGGCTCCTCATCGATCACCCCGGCGGCGAACCACCGGGCGTAGGCGGTTTCGAAGGTGACCGCCGCCTGTCCTTGGCGGAGCGCTCCCGTCTCGATCGCCTGCACCAGCGGCATCAGACCGAGGAAGATCGCCTCATCCCGGACCTTGCGCCAGGCGCACCAGGCGTTCAGCCGCACCTGCTTCTCCTGGATCGCCAGCGCGGCTTCGACCAGCGAGGGAAAGCCCAACCCGGTCGCCGCCGGCACCCCGCAGAGATCGCGGAAACGCTGGTTCACGTCGCCGAATGCCGCCAGCGAGTCTTCCAGCCGCGATGCCGCCAAACCGATCTTGCCGTCCGGGCCTAACAGCTCGTTCGCATCGACCACCAGCGTGCGCGCCGCCGCGCGCAGCTCGATCAGATGCTCGGGCGAGGTCGCCTGCGCGGGAATCGCGGAGCGCAGCCGCTCGGCCTGGCCGAACGCCGCCGTCATCTTCGGGAGATCGCTCGCCAAGCCCGCCGCGCCGGGGACGCCGCCCAGGGTGGGAATGAGTCTTCGCAATTCACCTAACAGCTCCTGCATCCGGTGCAGCGGCGGGCCGTCGCGTTCGAGATCCGGAACTCCGGAAACCCCGCCTTGTTCCGCCAGCGCCGCGGTCACCTTCTTCCTCGCCATCGATGCGAGGAACCAGAATTTCTTTCCGCCCTCCGCCCATGCGGTCTCCAGCGCGGAAACCTGGATGTTCGGGATCGACTCCGGCCGGTAGGGCGCGGACAGCTTCTTTTCCGCAGCGCGGTATTCGGTGATCACCTCGACAGCCCGCTTGGCCTCCGCGATCTTGTCCGCCGCGTCGGGCGTGAAGGTGAAGCCGAGATCGCTGCCGTGGGTTGCCATCAGCATCCGCACGAACGCGGCGAGGCGCTCCATCTGATCGCCCGTTTCCGCGGCCACCGGCAATGCTGCCTCGCCTAACAAGCCATCGCGCGCCGCCAGCAGGGCCTCGATCTTCGGCGGCACTTCGCCGGCACAGGCCACGATCGCTTCCTGCCAGCCGTTCGACCACTCCGAGCGCTCGATGAGGGTGAAGCCCCGCGGCACGTCCGAGATCGCCCCGAGATTCAAATCCAGCCGCCGCGCCACGTCGCGCATCCGGGCGAGCTCCTCCATCGTGTGGCGGGTGCCTTCCACCCAGGAAATCCGCGGGGTCGCCTCGTCCGCGTCGCGCACCACCCGGCCGATCGATTCATGCAAGGTCAGCCCGTTCGGCCGCCGCTGGTGGAGCAATTCCACCACACCGTTCAGCCGGTCGCGCAGCCGGTGCACCTCCGCCGCCTCCCGCGCCCAGTCGTCGGCGGAAAGCGTGTCGCGGGTGTCCCAGGCTCGTTCGAGCTGCTTCAGCACTTCGAGCTTCGAGGTCTTGTTCGAGTGCACCTCCAGGCAGAACTCGCCGAGGCCCTTCTCCTCAAGCCGCCGGTAAACGACATCCAGCGCCGCCATTTTCTCCGCCACGAAAAGCACCCGCCGTCCGAGTGCCAGATTGTGGGCGATCATGTTCGCGATCGTCTGCGACTTGCCGGTCCCCGGCGGACCATCGAGCACGAAATCGAAGCCCTCCGCCGAGGCCACCACGGCCGCGAGCTGCGACGAATCCGCCGGCAGCGGGGCGAACAGCTTCGAAGGATCGATCTTCCGGTCCAGATCTTCCGCCCGCGGGAATTCGCCGGGTGCACCGAAGCCTTCGCCGGATTTCTCCACCAGATGCCGCACCACCGGACTCTTCAGCAGTTGATCCTTCCGGTCGGCGAGATCCTTCCACATCAGGTATTTCGCGAAGGAAAAGGTCCCGAGCATCAGGTCGCCGCTCACCTCGAAGCCCGGGATGTCGCGCACCGCGTGGCGGACCATGTTCCAGACCTTCGCCACATCGACGCCGCTCTCGTCCAGCGGCAGCCCGCCCTCCAGGCCGGGGATGCCGAGTTCGAAGTCCTGCCGCAGCAGCTCCAACAGCGTCAGGTTGAAGCGCGGCTCGTCCTCGTGCATCACCATCGTCACGCCGGACAGCGCGCTCTTCCGCTCCAGCTTCACCGGCAGCAGGATCAGCGGCGCGCGATAGGCCCGCGTGTCGCCGGCCGACTTCCGCCACTTCAGGAAGCCGAGCGCCAGGAACAGGGTGTTCGCGCCGCCTTCGTCCAGGTCGCTGCGGGACTTCCGGTAGAGATCGATCAGCTCCGCTTCGAGCTTCGCCTTGGGCAGCGGCGACAGCACCTCGCTGCGGTCCAGCGCCTCCTTGGCATACTGCTCCAGCAGGTTTCCCTGGTTTTGCTGGGCATACAGCGCCGCATCGCGCCCGCCGGACTCCAGGTCCGGGGCCGCCACCACCTTGATCCGCTTGCCGTCCGCCAGCCGGTCCTCAAGCATTCCGGGATCGGGGCAAACCAGCGCCACCCCCTTGCTCTTCTCCGGCACGTGCAGCAGGCGGTTGCGGGTGGTCAGATCGAGCAGCTTCCGCTGCCACAGCGCCACCTTGTCGGCCGGGGTCAGGGTCTCCGGCGTGATCTCCACGTCGAAGGCGGGCAAGCTCGGCGCTTCCTCCAACGCCTCGCTGGCCGCCTGGATCGGCGTCCCGTCCGCCGGGGCCGGCCCGCGGCTCCGGGCAGCGCCAGCGGACGGATCCGCTGCATCCGGGCGCGGCGGATATCCACCACCAGGTTGAAGTCCTCGTCCGTGAGCTGCCGCTTGCCCTGCTCGACCGCCTGGCTGAAGCCCGGGACGGGGGAGTGGGTGATCATCGTGGTCTCGAACACCAACAGCTCCTGCAACTCGATCCGCTTCCGTATCGCCGCCGCCTCGTCGTTGAGAAGCTGCGAGAATTCCTGCGGCTGCAGCCACACCCCGACAAAAGCATGGCCCTTGGTGAGCACGATCAACGGATTTAAGTTCGCCTGCTCCAGTGCCGAGGCGAACAGCAGCGCGCTATCGAGGCAGGTCGCCACCCGGCCTTCCAGGATCGCTCCCGGCGTGCGGACTTTCTGGCCCTGCTCCTCGAAGCTTGCGGGCGGCAAGGCATAGCTCAGCTCCATCCCCGCCACCGCCGACCAGATCGCCGAGACCAGCTCCCAGGTCCGCGACCGCGACTTGCTTTCATAGCCATCGATCCCCGCCGGCTTCCCGGCCCGCCGCAGCACGTCGGAGGCGGCTTTCAGGATCCGGTCGATCGCCGGATCGTTCGGCATGCAGAACGCCGACAACAACTCCGGCATCGAGCCGCAGCCGCCCCACTGGTTCCGCGCCAGGATCTCCACCGGCTGCGCGCTCGCCGCCAGAACCGCGTCATCCTTCAGCAGTCGCAAGCGCACCTCGCCCGACACGCTCTCCGTCAAATCCGCCAGAAACCCCGCGTGCAGCTTCACGTCGCGATCCGTGATGTGAAGCGTCGAGCCCTCCCGCAGCGCATCGATCCGCCAGCGCTTCGTCTCCAGGAACGGCGGGTCGGAAGAAAGCTCCAGCACCAGATTCTCCAGCGCCGTTTCACCATCGTTCACCACCTCCAGCTCCCGCAGCACCGGCACGGAATTCTGATGCGAGGCGAAGCCGATCTTGGCGGTGATGGTGGATTTGATGTTGAGGTGCATGATTGGCGGATCAATTTGGGTAGAACTTAGATCAGGATGTATTTGGCGACCGCAGTTCGGAGGTCTTCTTCCTTTTCCCAAGCAATGAAATTGTCGGGCAATGAGGCGGTTACATCTCCCAGTAGGTGATCCAGTAGCTGCGTGCATTTATTCCGCATTTCGGGAGAATTAGAAATTTGTTTCCATGCGGCATAAGGCTTTTCTTTCTTTGCTTCCGATCCGAAAAGAGCAGCCTCAAAGTCTTTGATCGAAGTTACATGCCTGATGTTGATTGCGCTTTCTTTCGATTCAAGGATGGCATCTTTGATTCTCGAGTTCATCGTCCACATTGCATTGATTCTTTTTCCTGTATTCGTATTTGCCTCAGGAAGATCTGCATCGTGCAGGACTGCGAATGGTTTGCCAAAATGGTTTAGTATCTTAATTAGGGGCACCAGGATTGCCTTGCCACGCGCCCGCACAACGTGAACATTGTGGTATTTTCCATGATCATCATTCGTGATGGCCTTGAATGCCGAGTACTCAGTATCACCTTCGACTAAAATGGTTTTCCCGCCGAAGAAAAATTCAGCTACATACGGATCCCATAGGTTGAGCAGCTTCAGTTGTTGCTGGTCGTCATCGGTAAGGCCCGCTTTGGAAGGTCTGAAAATAGTAGTTCCGTTAATAGTTCCTTTTTCGTTTCTTTCGACCCTGACAATTGTTGTGTTGTCTTTCGACAAATCAATAAATATTGGGGAGTGCGTGGTTATCATGATTTGCCAGTCACTGTCTCCTTCGGCAAGCTCGTACAACGTTTCGCAGGCTTCTCTTACAGCAGAAGGGTGAAGGCAGATTTCCGGTTCGTCGATCAAGAGAACATTCGGCCGAATTGCGTCGGCCTCCGAACTGTCAGGCGACTTTTTCGAAGTGGCCTTTGAGGGTTTTGAAGGCTTTTGTTCTGCCAGAAGTTTTAACGCAGCCCAAAGCATTGTTCGTTGGGCTCCGCTACCCTGATCTTCTACATTTGCCATAAATCCATCCTCAGGCCCCATTCGCAACGAGGGACTGGAAAGCAATAATTCGAGAATCTTGTCTGACTTGTCTGAAGTGGAAACGTCAAACTTAACTTTATACCCCTTAAATACCTTGGAGATAACGTCCGAAATGGCGCTTTCGGCCAATTCCAATTGCTCCTTGGTTTCTTCAACTACTTGAGTGTGAACCTCATCGTATACTCGTTTGATTTTTCCAAAGGCAGAGTTGTCTTTGCCATTCTCGTCGATAGAAGTTAGGGCGGCACGCTCTTTGATCCACTGGAGGAGAAGTTTTGCAACCTGGTCGGCTTGTTCTTGAGGTGGCGCGAATGCGGAAACTCTGTGTGGTTTGGGTCTTCTTGATTTAGCTACGTTGGGGGCCCCCCACGGTACTTTTTCATCCCATCCTGAAGCGGCCTTATAGCCGCATCGAACAGGCTTCAAGTCCTCTCCCCACGTCCATCTCTCACGGATATATAGATTATTCGTGCTGACATCCGATAAATGCCATTCCTCGCCCGGTTTCTCCTCTCCAAGCCATGTTTCTAGCTCGACTTCTGGTTGCTTGTCTTTGTTGAATTCACCCCCCGGAAAATCTTCTTTGGTGATATTCTTATGATCCATGACATACTCGTAAGCCCTTAGGATTGTGCTCTTCCCAACATTGTTGGCTCCAACCAATACAACAATTTTATCGAGTTCAATCGAAACGCCTTCGGAACCAATGCACCTGAAGTTGGTGATTTTAAGCTTTTTAAGTTTTGATCCACTTAGTCCAACATCCTGGTCTTGGTTTTTCGTTTTTGCGGCCATAAGTCTTTTTGGTTATTTTTAAGTTAAATTGATTGGTTTCGCGCCAAAGGCTGAGTAGTCGTTCGGTGCGCAGGTCAGGACGATGACTTGCAGCCCACGCAGGGCGGCGAGGTTGAGCATCCGTTGCAGGGATTGGACGCGCTCGGGGTCGGTGTAGGCGAAGGCGTCGTCGAAGACGACCGGGAGGCAGCCGTCGTGGTCGGCGGCGAGGATCTCGGCCATGGCGAGGCGGACGGCGGCGGCGACTTGCTCCCGGGCGCCGCCGCTGAGGGTCTCGAAATTGAAGGTCGAGTCGTCGGGGCGGAGGAGTTCGAGGCCTTCGATGCCGGTGTCGGAGAGGTTGACGCGGACCTGGGCCGCGGGGCCGAAGAGGCACTGGAGGTAGCCGGAAATGCGGTCGGCGAGCGGCTGGACGAGGGCGCGGTCGATGGCTTCGCGGGAGGAGGAGAAGAGCTGGTGAAGCTGCTCGATCGCCTTGGCGCGGCGCTGTTGGGAGATGTGGCTTTCGAGAGCTGCGGCGTGGCGGGCGAGGGCGTGGCTGAGCTCGGCCTGGGGATCGGTGCTACCGTCGAGGGTCAACCGGTCGCGGGCGACGAGGCGCAGGTTTTCGGCGTCGCGGCGGCGGGTTTCCTGCTGGGCGATGGCGCGGGTGAAGCGGTCGAGATCGGCGTCGAGGTCGTCGGGCGTGAGGGCGGCGAGCGCGGCGCGGGTGGCGGCGAGCAGGCCGGCGGCGGTTTGCTCGGCGGCGCGGGCTTCGAGCAGGGCGGCTTCGCGGGCCGGATCGTCGCCGTGGGTTTCCTGGAGGACCTGGAGCCGGGTCTCAAGGTCGCGCAGCGACTGGCGGGCGAGGGCGGCTTGGTCGCGGTGGCTCTGGAGGCGGGTGACGGCGGTTTCGAGGCGCTCGCGGAGTTGGCTGGTGTGGTGGCGGGCGCTGGTTTCGGCTTTCTCGGCGTCGTCGAGGGTTTGCTGGAGGGCGGCGCGGAGCTGGCGCGCGGCTTCGGGGGTCTCGGGCGCAGCCGGGGAATCGGCGGCGGTTCGGCGGCGTTGGAGTTCGGCCTTGGCGGCTTCGAGCGCGGTGGCTGCGGCGGCGAGTTCGGTGGCGACGGTTTCACCGCCGAGGGCCTTCCAGCGGGTTTCGAGCTGGGCGATCTGTTGGGCCAGGGTCTGCCGTTGTTGGAGCACGGCGGTGGCGTGGTCGAGATCGCGCAAGGCGTGGCGCTCGAGCGCGGCGTCGAGCGCGCGGCGCGAGCCGTCCTGCTGGAGGCGGGCGTCGGCGAGCGAGGTGCCGCCGCCGGGGCGGATCCGCAGGCGGGTGCCGGAGCCGAGCGCGAGTTCGCCGGCGTCGGTCAGGGTGCGGGTGTCGCCGGGGGCGAGCGGCTGGCCGTCGAGCGTGACCGCGCCGTCGGCGGCGAGCAGCTCGATGCCGGTGGCCATCGCGCGGAGGCTGGCGTCGGCCTGGCTGGCGGCGCGGTCGAGCTGGCGCAGGGCTTCGAGCTCCTTGGCGGTGAGCGCGGGGAGTGGCGACAGGACGTCCTGCTGGCCGCTGATCTCGGCGCGGAGCTGGAGCGCTTCCGCGGCGCGGGTGGCCAGGCGCTCGTGGTCGGCGGCCTTTTCAAAAGCGGCAATCGAGGCGGTGGCGAAGTCGTGGCGGAGCCGGGTCAGGCGGATCGCGTCGGCGCTCTGGCGCTGGGTGGCTTCGGCGGCCCGGCTGAGTTCGCGCGCTTCCGTTTCGGCGGCGACCAGGGAGGCTTCCATGCGCTCCGCCGGGGCCAGCGACTCGCCGGCTTGGGTGGCCTGTTGGCGGAGTTTGCGGATGGCGGCGTCGTTGTCGGTGAGTTGCTTGGTGAGGGTGGTGGCGGCCTGCCAGGCGTGTTGTTGGGTGTCTTCCTGGCGGCGGAGCTGGTTGACTTCGGCGAGCTTGGTGTCGGTGGCGGTCTTTTGGGCGCGGAGGCCGGGAAGGACGGCATCGGCCTCGGCGATTTCCTTTTCGGCGCGCTCGTGTTCGGCGGCGGCCTGTTCGAGCCGCCCGGCGGTTTCGCGGGCACGGTCAAGGGCGGCCCCGGCTTCGGAGAGCTGGCCGCGGGCGAGTTCGGGCGGCGAGCCGGCTTTCGCTTTGCCGGTGGCGGTGAAGAGCTCGTCGTAGCGGGCGGCGACGCGTTCGCGGACGCGCTGGTCGGTCGCGGATTGCATGACCGCGGCGAGGCCGTCCTGCTGGAGGCGCTGGACCAGGGTGTCCTTGTGATCGCTGGCGTGGCCGGAGGGGTCGTCGCCCGAGCTGCCCTGCCAGACCCAGAGGTGCGACCACAGGGTGGGCAGGAGTTTCGCCGCGCCGCCGCCGCTGGCGGTTTCGGATCGGAGCAGCTCGGCGAGGCGGGTCTCGGCTTCGTCGTCCTTGAGCGGCGTCGCGCCGCTGCGGGTGAGGCGGGTGCTGCCCTTGGTGGTGCCGGCGAAGCGCTTCTCCAGCTCCCAGGTGGTGCCGGCCGCTTCGAAGGTCAGGGCCACTTCCGGGTCGCCGAGGTGGCGGGTGGAAACCATCTCCTTCTGGGTTTTTCCGCCGGTTTTGGCGCGGAGGAAGAGGGCGCGATGGGCGGCTTCGGCGAGGGTGCTCTTGCCGGATTCGTTCGGGCCGCCGATGAGATTGCGCGAGGGGTCGAAGGTGACGGTGAGCTCCTTGTGGACGCGGTAATTGCGGACGGTGAGGGAGAGGAGGCGCATGGGGAAATGCTGAAAAGCTGAGAGGCTGGGATGCTGAAAAGCTGGGATCAATCAGGACAGGGCGGCTTGGAGTTCGCGCAGGGCGAGGCGGGCGATGGCGGAGTCCTCGTCGTCGCCGCCGATGCGGGCGACCAGCTGGCTCGCGACGCTGGCGATGAGCGGGTCGGCGGCGCGCTGGGTGAGGGTGCGGATTTCCTCGTCGGTCGGCGCGATGGTGACCCGGTGGTCGAGCTTGAGGCGGAGCAGCCGCGAGTCCCAGGATTCGAGGATTTGCTCCAGGCGCGCGGAGGCTTCGATGCCCAGCGATCCTTCAAGGGTCAGGAGCAGCAGGTGTTCGTCGCCGCGGGTCCCGAGCATCCCGTCGAGGCGGGTGGCGAAGAGGTCGAGGCTGGCGTCGTCCGAGAAGCGGCAGGCGAGTTCCTTCCAGAGAAAGCGGCTGCTGGGGATCTTCTCCACCCGCGGGGCCTGGCCGCGGGCGACGGTCACCTTGAGCAGGTTGCCCGGGTCGTTGCCCTCGCCTTTCGGGAAGCGGTCGATTTCGGGGGTGCCGCTGTACCACGCGTTCGGGCCGACCTGCTTGGTGCCGTGCCAGTCGCCGAGCGCGATGTAGTCGATCTCCGCCGGCAGGCGGGAGAGATCGATCCAGTTCACCACGGTCGACTCGCCGTTTTCCTCCTCCTGGGACGCGCCAAAGCCCTGGATGGTGCCGTGGGCCAGGACGATGCGGGGCAGATCGGGCGGCAGCGCCGGGTCATCGAGGGCGTGGCGAATCCACGCGGTAGGGTCGCCCGGGTCATGGCGGCGGAGCAGCGGTGCGGGGAAGAGGATCGCGCCATCGAGGATCACGGGTTCGGGGCGCAGCAGCACGCGGAGATTCGGCGCGAGTTGTTGCTGCTCGCGTTGGAAGAACTCCTGGTCCCAGATGCTACCTGGGCCGCCGTGATCGTGGTTGCCGGGAATCACCAGCACCGGGATGCCGAGGGAGCCGATGGCGGCGCAGGCGGCGGAGACGGTCGATTTCGTGGCCTGCGAGGAATCGAAGAGGTCGCCGGCGACGAGAATGAAGCTCGCGCCGGCCTCCCGGGCATGGCCCGCCATGGCTTGGAGCGTGTGCAACCGCTCCTGTTGAAGGCGGTTCCGCTTCGGCTCGTCGCGGACCGAGGCGAAGGGTTTGCCGAGTTGCCAGTCGGCGGTGTGGAGGAAAACGAGGTTCATGGGAGGGGAAGAACGGACTTTCGGGAGTTAAGAGAGACCGTTTCAGAAGATGTGGGGAAGTTCAAGGCAGCGAAAATTTATGTGATCCGCCGTTCGCGTTCGCTCGCGCCACTCTAACGGGGAGGGTGAGACAGTTGCGGGGGGACGCCCGATTGAGCCCGGGAAATTCCGGGCACCGCTAACCAGGTCCAGGATGGCGGCATGCCGGAGCGGCAAGCGGTTCAAATCGAGGCGGCCGGCACCGATGTGGATGCCGAGTGATCGATTGAGTTGGGGCGATTCGCAAGGGGCAGGCCCGCGTCGGGACGTCGTCTGCCCGCCGTTGGATGCTTCAGGTTCAGAGATCCGCTGGGAGCGATCCACGCTACCGCAGGCGGCGCTGTGGCTCAAGCAAGGATCGGTGCGATGACCTTGGCCGGCTCCACGCCGGTGAGTTTCTGGTCGAGGCCGCGGTAGGGGTAGACGAGGCGGTTGTGGTCGATGCCCATCTGCTGGAGGATGGTCGCGTGGAGGTCGCGGAGGTGGGCGGGGTCCTTGGTGATGTTCCAGCAGAAGTCGTCGGTCTCGCCGTGGACGTGGCCGGGCTTGATGCCGGCGCCGGCCAGCCAGATCGAGAAGCAGCGGCCGTGGTGGTCGCGGCCGGCGGAGGCGCTTTTCGGGTCGCCCTGGGAGAAGACGGTGCGGCCGAACTCGCCGCCCCAGATGACGAGGGTGTCCTCTAACAGGCCGCGGCGCTTCAGGTCCATGATCAGCGCGGCGGAGGGCTGGTCGGTGTCGCGGCACTGGTTGGGGAGCTGCTTGGTAATGGCGATGTGCTGGTCCCAGCCGCGGTGGAAGAGCTGGATGAAGCGGACGCCGCGCTCGGCGAGACGGCGGGCGAGCAGGCAGTTGGCGGCGTAGGTGCCGGGCTTGCGCGACTCGGGGCCGTAGAGGTCGAAGGTCTCGGCGGATTCGTTCGAGAGGTCGGTGAGTTCCGGCACGGAGGCCTGCATGCGGAAGGCCATCTCGTAGGCGTGGATGCGGGCGACGGTCTCGGGGTCGCCGGTGGCGTCGGCGAAACTGCCGTTGAGGGTCGCGAGGTCATCGAGCAGCTCGCGGCGCTGCGGGCGGGTGACGCCGGCCGGGTTGTCGAGGTAGAGGACGGGGTCCTTGCCGGCCTGGAGCAGCACGCCCTGGTGGCGGGAGGGCAGGAAGCCGCTGCCCCAGAGGCGGGAGAAGATCGGTTGGTCGGGGTTCTTGCCGGTGCCCTGGGAGAGCAGCACCATGAAGGCGGGCATGTTCTGGTTGTCGCTGCCGAGGCCGTAGCTGACCCAGGCACCCATCGAGGCGTTGCCGAGCTGCATCGAGCCGGTATTGGCGAGGGTGATGCCGGGGTCGTGGTTGATCGCCTCGGTGTGCATCGAGCGGATCACGCAGATCTCGCCGGCGATCTTCTGGGTCCAGGGCAGCAGGTCGCTGATCCACACGCCGGCGGGGCCGCAGGGCTTGCCGGGGGCGATTGGTTTGACGACGGGAAAGCTGGCCTGGCCGGAGGTCATGCCGGTCACGCGCTGGCCGCCGCGGACGGAGTCGGGCAGGCCGGTGCCGTGGAGCTTGTCGAGGGCGGGCTTGCCGTCGAAGAGGTCGACATGGGACGGGCCGCCGGACTGGAACAGGAAGATCACCCGCTTGGCCTTGGGGGCGAAACGGCGGAAGGCGTCGGGCTCGACGGTTTCGCCGCGGGCGGCTTTGGCCATCGAGCTCATGATCAGCGAGCTGAGCGCGGCATGGCCGAGGCCGTTGGCGGAGCGGCCGAGGAAGGCGCGGCGGTTGAGTGTTAGAGAATCGAACATGGCGGGAGATTGTAGATCGTGGATTGTAGATCGTAGATGGAAGATGAAAGGCAGGCGTCGGCGGCGGATTCTTTTTCAGGCATCGACCATCCACCATCTACTATCTACCATCTTGCTTCTTCAGTGCTTCGTCACCGTTTCGGAGAGGTTGAGAACGAGGCTCGCGACCTGGGTCCAGGCGGCGTGCTCGGGGGCGGGGAGGGCGGGGTCGCGGGGGGATTCGCCGATGGCGAGGAGGGACTCGGCGGCGGCGGGGTCGGAATGGTAGCGCTGGCGTTCGCGGACGAGGGCCTTTTGCAGGGCGGCGAGTTCGGAGGCGGCGGCGGGGCGGCCGGTCATGCGGGAGAAGGCGGCGGCGAGGCGGGCGGGATCGTCGGGGTACGAGGATTGCAGTAGTTTCTGGGCGAAGGCGCGGGCGGCTTCGACGAATTGCGGGTCGTTGAGCAGGACGAGGGCTTGCAGCGGGGTGTTGGTGGCGGCGCGGCCGATCGCGCAGACTTCGCGGTTGGGGGCGTCGAAGATGGCGAGATTGACCGGGGGCAGCGTGCGCTTCCAGTAGGTGTAGAGGGTCCGGCGGTAGAGCTTTTCGCCGTGGTCCTGGATGAAGGTCTGCGAGGTGGCGGGGCTGGAGCCGAAGTGGCTGATCTGGCGCCACAGGTCGCCGGGCTGGTAGGGTCGCACGCTGGGGCCGCCGAGGCGCTCGACCAGCAGGCCGGAAGTGGCGAGCGCCTGGTCGCGGATTTGCTCGGCGGACAGGCGCAGTCGCGGGCCGCGGGCGAGCAGGTCGTTGCGGGGATCGCGCTCGAGCAGTTCGGCGGAGGTGTTAGAGGACTGGCGGTAGGTGCGGGAGGTGACGATCAGGCGGATCATCCGCTTCACGTCCCAGCCGTTCTCGACGAAGTCGACCGCGAGCCAGTCGAGCAGTTCCGGGTGGCTCGGCCACTCCGCCTGCGAGCCGAAGTCGGCGGAGGAGGCGGCGATGCCCTTGCCGAACAGCGATTCCCACAGGGTGTTGACGGCGACGCGGGCGGTCAGCGGATGGTCCGGGCGGGTCATCCAGTTCGCGAGGTCGAGACGGTTGAGCGGCCGGTCGGCGGGCTCGGCCAGCGGCGGCAAGGCGGCGGGCGTGCCGGGGGTGACGGCTTCTTTCGGCGAGGAATAAAGGCCGCGGTCGAGGATGTGGGTGACGCGCGGCTTGGGCGAGGTGTCCATGACGAGCACGGAATGCTTGCGGGTCAGGACGGCGTGGCGTTCCTCGAGATTGGCGATCTGTTGGCGGATCAGGGCTTTCTCCGGCGCGTGGGCCTGGAAGTGGGCCTTGAGGCGGGCCTGCTGTTCGGGCGTGAGGGTGGCAGGGTCGGCGGCGAGAATGGTGGTGACTTCGTCAGGGTGGGGCGAGCCGTCGTCGTGGCCGGTGAAGGCCTGGATCTGGAAGCGGGCGGGCGAGACGTTCCGGCCGTAGTTGAACATCAGTTCAGTGGTCAGATACGGCGTCGCGGCGGGATCGATCGGCTCGGCGAAAGTTACGGTGACGTGCTGCGGGGTGGTCGAGCCGGTGAGCGGGGCCCAGCCGCCGTCGGTGGCGGTGCCGGCGATTTCTTCCGGCCAGTGGCCCGGCTGGGAGCTGCTGGCGGTGAAGCGGACCATCGGGAGCTGGCCGTTGAGGTCGACGTTGCCGGCCGGGAAGGAGCTGGTGGAAGTCGTGAGCGTGTTGAGCACGAAGTTCCCTCGCAGTCCGCCGGCACCGCCGAAGCCGAGTTTGCCCTTGGCGGCATCGGTCGGGTGGAAAACGACGCGCAAGCCGCGCAGCGGGCCCTGGGCGGTGGGCAGGCGGCAGAGGACATTGTAGGCGGCGTAATCACCGCCGCGGATGGAGACCGACAGGTCGGGCTCGATGCGGATGCGGTCGGGGTTGCCGTTCGGCGCGGTGGCGGCGACCACTTCGAGCGGGAAGGTTTTGAAATCGCGGCCGCGGGTCGCGAGGTCGGCGCGCCAGGCGGCTTCGTGGCGGGCCTGGGCTTCGGGCATCGGGATTTCCAACTCCTGGCGGAGGCGGGCGAGCTGATCGGTGATCGCGGCGGCTTCGGCGGGGTCGGCGAAGCAGGACATCGCGTCGAGGGTCGGCGCCGCGTTCTTGCCGCCGTCGCCGGCGTGGGAAGCGTCGCCGAGGGTATTGAAGAAGGCGTAGAAGCGGAAGTAGTCGCGCTGGGAAATCGGGTCGTATTTGTGATCGTGGCACTGGGCGCAGGCCATGGTCAGGCCGAGGATGGCCTCGGAGGTGGTCTTCACGCGGTCGGCCACGTAGTTGACGATGTTTTCCTCGGCGATGGTGCCGCCCTCGTGGGTGATCGCGTGGTTGCGATTGAATCCGGTGGCGACGATCTGCTGCTCGGTGGCGGCGGGCAGGAGGTCGCCGGCGAGCTGCTCGGTGATGAAGGTGTGGTAGGGCTTGTTGTCGTTGTAGGACTTGATCACCCAGTCGCGCCACAGCCACTGGTGGCGGCCGCCGTCGATCGAGTAGCCGTTGGTATCGGCGTAGCGGGCGGCATCGAGCCAGCGCGCAGCCATCTGTTCGCCAAAGCGCGGCGAAGCGAGCAGGCGATCGACCAGTTCCGTGACCGCGGTGGCCGGGCGTTCGGCGAGGGCCTGCTGGAAGGCGGCGATTTCCTCCGGTGCGGGGGGCAAGCCGGTGAGGTCGAAGCTCAGGCGGCGGATCAGGACGAGCGGGTCGGCCTCGGGGGAGAACGAAAGTTTCTCGGTGGCGTGGCGGGCGGCGATGAAGCGGTCGATCGGGTGGTCACCGGCAGCGGGGACTTCGGGGAGCGGGGCTTTCGTCGGCGGCTGGAAGGCCCAGTGGCCTTCGTATTCAGCGCCTTCCTCGATCCAGCGTCGCAGGACGGCGCGGTCGGAGTCGCGGAGTTCGAGGTGGGATTCCGGCGGCGGCATCAGGACGTCCGGGTCCTTGCTGAGGATCCGCGCGATCAGCGGGGATTCGTCGGGCTTGCCGGGGACGATCGCCGGCTTGCCGGATTCGCCGCCTTTGAGGGCCTCCTCGCGGAGATCGAGCCGGAGCTCGGATTTGCGGCCGTGGGAGTCGGGGCCGTGGCAGGAAAAGCAGTTTTTCGAGAGGATCGGGCGGACGTCGCGATTGAAGCCGACGGGCTCCCCGAGGGCGGCGGCGGTGAGGCAGAGCAATCCAGTGGTGATAAGTCGCACGGCGGTGGAATAGGAAAGGCTGCCTCTTACGGGAGGCGGGGCTGAGATCTTTTAACCCGAGAACCGGACTTGGTGGAGGTCCATCGGTTGGCTTCAGGTCGGGCGGTTGCTGATGGAGTCATCCTGCTAACAGCGTCTTCGGCAATGTGTTTCGTGATTGGAAGATTGGCCGATGGTGATTTCCTCCCGCCCATGAGTATTATTACTGGCCGTGGCGACGAAGGGGACACGGATCTGCTTTTCGGGCGGCGAATCGCCAAAACTTCGCTGCGGGTCGCGGTGCTGGGGACGGTGGACGAGTTGAATGCCGCGTTGGGGCTGGCGCGGGCGGCGGGGGCGGCGGAGGAAATCGAGGGAGTGATCGACCGGGTGCAGGACCTGCTGGTCGGGCTGATGGGGCAGTTTGCCTGCCAGCCGGGTGATGAGGAGCGCTACCGCGAGGCGGGCTTCGCGGCGGTCGGGGAGGCGGATCTGGAGTGGTTGGTGGCGATCGCACATGATTTCGAGAAACGGGGGATCGTCTTCAAGGGCTGGGCGCGTCCCGGGGCGGAGCACTCGATGGCCCGGGCCGGGCTGGATCTGGCGCGGACGGTCGCCAGAAGGGCGGAGCGTTCGGTGCTGGAACTGCACGAGTCCGGCGAGGAGCTCCCGGCGGTCCTGCGCCTGTTCTTCAACCGGCTGTCGGACCTACTGTGGATTCTGGCGCGGACGGCTTGAGAGCGGCACGATCAGGAGCTTGGCGGCAGGCCGCGGCGGGGTGGCAGGGCGATTGGCCCGCTAGCGAAGGGAGCCTGAAGATTAGGGATTCTACAGTTTCGGCTAGACAACCCCACCCGATTCACCATGGTAAGGGTGCCAT
>Ga0247843_1004104_pt1 | contig 22320 bp, 21 predicted proteins | sample LaCruzMarch2017__FD_192420 | JGI IMG/M metagenome (GOLD analysis project Ga0247843, IMG submission 192420) | Freshwater microbial communities from meromictic Lake La Cruz, Castile-La Mancha, Spain - LaCruzMarch2017_8m | ecosystem: Environmental > Aquatic > Freshwater > Lake | place: Spain...
AGGTGATGGAACCCAATCGGGTGCGCACCAATGGCGCGGAATATTCCGTAGACAATGGAGCAACCTGGCACAACGGCACCTACAGCACTGCCAGCACGATCAAACTCAAAGGTTTGCCTTCACGCCAGGCGATCTTGTTCCGGGTGTGTTCTATGGGGACGTACCAGCGGAAGAGCGCGTGGACGGAGGCGGTTAAAGGCGTTTGTGGTGTAGGGTTTTGACTGACGAGTGACGATTATCCCGAGTGCTCGGGATTGAGGTGATGTACGATTTTTAGAATTATGAAGGATGATTGGTGGGACATCGGCAATCGAACATCACACCTCTACTTCAATCCCGAGCACTCGGGATACTCGTCAATCGTCAATCAAAAAAATGAGCGTGATCAAAGATATGTGTTGAGGCAAGCAGGCATTGGGATCACAGGCGCCCGGAGTAGGGAATGTTTTAGTAAGGGAGATTGGTTCGGCCGGTAGAACCGGCGGGAATAGGGGGCACAAGGCTTGCAGTCTTTGCGCCAGCGTGGCAGCGGCGCCCGACGGTTGATTAGATATGTAAAGATTTTATCAAAATCTTTACATATCCCACTGTTCATGTAAAGATTTTGGCGAAATTTTTACATGTTTTATTGGGGTAAAAAGACCTTCAACAAAGGCGTGTTGACAAAATAGTTGGTACGTCCTTTCTTGATTTTTTCGAGAAAACCTGCTTCCGTCAACCTGTCCAGATATTGTGTCGCAGTAGGTCGGCTCAGTTGCAAATCTACCATTACAAACTCTATTTTGGTATATGGATGTCGAAACAGGTTGTTGAGCAAATCTTGGCTATACATTTTCGGGAATTGTGCCCGGATACGATGTTTGTAATCCAGCATCAATATTTTTATCTCATTGATTGTGATGATCGTTTCGCGGGCAGTTTGCTCAATACCTTCAAGCATGTACATTATCCATGGTTCCCAGTCATCCTCATCGCGCACAGCCTGCAATAGCCGATAATAGTCATTTTTGTTTCGGATGATATACCTGCTTAAATACAAAATGGGCAATTGGAGCAAGCCTTTATTAACCATGAAAAGAATATTCAAGATTCTACCGGTTCGCCCGTTTCCATCATAAAAGGGGTGAATACTTTCAAATTGGAAATGGAGGATAGCCATTTTTACAAGAAGATCTACCTGCCATGCCTCATCATCGTTTATTATCATTTCCAGATTGGACATCAGTCTAACAATAGAATCATAGTCCTGAGGCGGTGTGTATACAACATCGCCGGTTTGTTGGTTCTTAAGTGCGGTACCGGGAAGTTTCCGAAATCCCGCTCGATTCTCCTCCAGAATTTGTTGTATTTCAAGGATTAGATTGTTGGTAAGCAAACCATGATTACGTGTTTTTTCAAATCCATAACGAAGGGCTTTTGCATAGTTTTGGACTTCTTTTTGAGCCGGGCCGACAAATTCTTCGAAGAGTTCGGCGCGAAAAAGTTCGTCATCGGTTGTGATGATGTTTTCTATGGCTGAGCTGTCTTTGGCTTCTTGAAGCACCAAAGTGTTGATCAAAATATTTTCATTGGGGATGGACGCCGCCACGCCTTTGAGTTCAGCCAGGAAGCGATGTGCAGATGCTGCTTTTCGCAACACGGTTTTGGTTTCTATTTCCTTAAGAGGAGGAAGCGGTAATATTTGGTAAGCCATAGTTGTTGATTTATTATACAATGGGATGGAGATTCAATCTTGAGTTGCATCATGATTGTTCTCGAACAGTTTTGGGCAGTTTGTGCTCCATTGGTATCAGATTATTTACGATTTCCTTTCGCCGCCGGCGACTAGCATACCGCAGCATTTTTGTTTGGTTAATCCGTACCTCCTTAAATGCATTGCCATAAATGCGATCAAGTTCACCCTGTTGTGCACGGAAGAGATTGGGTTCCGCAACGATATCTACCAGTATTTTTTCAGGTGCAGCTGAAGTGATTTTCCCAATCGGGAATGTCGGAGATTCAGAGAGCAATGGCTTGACGATAACAGCCTCGTGGAGCGCTAGTATATATAAATCTACCACTTTCTGGTCGGGATCAAGAAATACTTTTTTAGATAATCCTGTAAGACTTGAAAAAACAGATTCCAAAACCTCTTTCTCCGTCTCTACGATCGTCCAATTATAAGGAGGCTGCAATTCCATCCAATTGCTGATCCAACGGGTTTCCCAGATGCAGTTTTTCACTAATGGCAACTCTTTTGTAAGTAGAGCGGCGATGCGTTTGGCTAAGTTACCAAGAACCGGTTGGAAAACAACGGCCTTCCCTAGGCGATACATTCCTCGCCCAGGGCTTTCTAGAATGCCTTTGCTTTTGAGGTCATGTACCCGCCAAATCAATGACTCATCAGTAGCTTCAGGATAAAGCCCCCGCAACCAACGGAGTAGCTCCACTTTAGAAAGCACAGGCTTCTCAGAAAATGGGACTGAAATTGAGGTGTTTAGATCAATTTTTGCAGCAGTGTTGGTCATGCCTCCAAAGGTAAAAGCAATGATTATAAAAAACCTAATTTTTGGCACTAATTTTAATATGTGCCAGATATGCGACGGCACGTACAGCACCGCCAGCACGATCAAACTCAAAGGGCTGCCTTCTCGTCAGGCAATTTTATTCCGGGTGTGTTCTATGGGGGCCTATCAGCGGAAGAGTGCCTGGACGGAGGCGGTTAAAGGCGTTTGTGGTGTAGGGTTTTTAAACACAAAACGCGACATAATTTGAAACACAAAAGGCACAAAAGGACACAAAAGGTACTCGATTCAGTCTTTTGTGCCCTTTTGTGCCTTTTGTGTTTCAAATTATGTCGCGTTTTGTGTTGAGGCAAGCAGGCATTGGGATCACAGGCGCCCGGAGTGGGGAACGTTACAGGAAGGAAGATTGGGTTCGGCCGGTAGAACCGGCGCGAATAGGGGGCACAAGGCTTGCAGCCTTTGCGCCAGCGGTATGTTCTACCACGAAGGGTTGAATGGTAAATTCAATCGGAGTCTGGCAATACTCACAACGGAAGCCAGCAGCAGCAAATACAGCATCTCGTTTTTTGCCGCGAATTCTGGAATCAGGCATGCTGTACCAGTTGAAGGTCTTGCATCAGTGTTTTGAGCGGAACTCCGCGCAATTGAGCCAAATCAAGCAGTTTTTCCAGACGCTCTGCGTGCTTTTGTTCCAGTTGATCAATGAGGCGGATCATTTCGGCGTGCTCGTCGTTGGTCAAAAGTAGGGATTGCGATTTCACACTCAGGGCTTCGAAGCGTTGCTGAAGTTCTGCAGGGATGCAGTAGTTAATAGCCATAAGCAAGTCTGACTCGCGTTCAGACAAGTGATTTGGCGCCTTTTTTCGTGCCACCAAGTTGCCGACTTGTTGCATGAATTGTTCCAGCGTCTTAGTATCAAAGGCCGTCATGCCTTCAATAATTTCGTCCAGACCAACCGTTGCTTTCGAGCGTGTAAGAATTTTTCCGGTGCTTGTCATCGGTATCAATTTTGTGCAAAAATAAACAGGATTTCTGATAGAATACAATCACACCCACTTTACCTCGCCAAAAGTCCTGCACCGCAATAAACGGGAGTTTGGAGATGCCGGAGGATTGGATTTTTGAAAAAGCGGTCATAGAGCGTTGGCAAAAATAGCACAAGGGTTGATTCTTTGGGCAATGGATTAGCTTGGGTGTTCGCGCTCACATGGAAAGCAGTTGATACAATTGATTTATGCTTTTTTGTCCTTGATTTGTTGTTCCAGCACGCGCAAGTCTTCCATATCCTGCGCATCGGCCGCCTGGGCATCGGCGGCTTTTCGGCGCTGGTCGAATTGGGCGTACAGTTCATTGACTTTTTGTTCCATCGCCTCATGGGTAACAGAACCGGCGTTTTGCAGTATTTTTTTGTCCTGAAAAGTCAGCAGCCGATCTACATTTTCACGCCAATAAGCCATGGTGATGCTTTGCTGGTTTTTGGCGCGAAGTTCAGCCGTTTCTAAGAATATAACGACGAGGCGGTTGAGGGTATCTACTTCATCGTGGTTGAGGTAGTTTTTAGCGATGATGATATCCTGTTTTCGTACGACATTGCCTTTCCAGACCGTCAGGCCCATATTGGGTTGATTGGCATCGGCACGGTCGAGGATAAGTTCTGCTGCGGTTTTGTTGGTGACGGCGTAAAGCAGTTTGTTTTGAGTTTCGGCAAAGAACATTTGAGTCGCTTTGTCGGAGGCATCGTAGTCGGTGCTTAGGGCGAACAAATCCTTGATTTTTTGATAAAAACGCTTTTCGGATGCCCGTATATCCCGGATACGTTCGAGCAGTTCGTCAAAGTAATCGGGGCGGCCATCGGGGTTTTTGAGTCTTTGATCATCTATGGCAAAGCCTTTGACCATATAGGATTTGAGGTGTTGGTTTGCCCAAATTCTGAATTGAGTGCCGCGCTTGCTTCGCGCTCGAAAACCGATGGCCAAAATCATGTCCAAGGCGTAGAAGGCTACGTCGTATTGTTTGCCGTCGGCGGCAGTTGTTAAGTAATACTTAATAACTGAATCAGCATTTAACTCCTTGTCATTCAGTATATTACTTATGTGCATACTGATATTTGGTACCGAGGTGTCAAAAAGTTCGGCGAGTTGATTTTGGTTCATCCATACGCTGCCGTCGCGGGCGAATAGCGTCACGTTGGCTTTACCGTCGGCGGTATTGTAGATGATGATGGGTAGGTTTTCCATGTATGGATGGCAAAAGGGTCAAGCCGTTTTATAAATTTCTTGTTGCAGTTCCTGAATGGCTTTGTCGAAGTGCTCACGGGCGGCAGCAAAAACAAATCTCAAGCGTATTCAGGTCGGGGCGACCCTCGTGGCCGCCCTCCGTTTGGTCGTGCTTTCTGAAATGCGCATCCTATCAGTGCTGCGATTTCATCAGATCCTTCGCTACGCTCAGGAAGACACGCTGGGCTTGGGCACTCGGGTTGCCAAATGGTGAGTTTTACCCCCGCCAAAAACCCTTCACCGCCTCCTGAATCTTCTCCTTGACCTGATTCCAGGTAATATTTTTTAGGAGGATGGCGTCTTTCGAGTGTTCCGCTCCTTCAAAATAGGTCAGAGAACGAACTACAAATCCAATATCTGTCGCGGCATATTTTTCGGTAAAAAATTGCAACATTTCCTGCAATGAATAGTGGTCGAGCAGTTCAGCAATGTCGAAGAAATCCTTTTTAGTGCTCCGACGGGTAATGGCATTGAGCTTCATTGCTATGATATCCGGAACAGACGCCAAGCGGATACCCTCCACTGTTTCGATGGGTTGCAGGTATGGATAGCGATGCAGCACAATATCAACCTTGATGGTGCGGATATACACTAGGAGCGTGTGGGTGCGCTGTTCAACAATGGTGATTTCTCCGGGGAACATGTCAAGCAAGGGTCGGGCAATGTCCTCACTTTCATAGGCCTCGTTGGCGAAAATGTCTAAATCCTCCGAAATGCGATGTCCAAAACGCAGCGACAGGTTGGTGCCGCCGACTAATGCGAAAGGCTTGAGGGCTTCCACCTTCATAAGCGATTTCAAGAGTCCCAGAGTCCCGGCAGCGACTGTGTTTTCGTAAAGCATTTGAAATCAATAGGTTTTAGATTCAAGATCAGGCATAGAAAAGACAGTACCTCTTTTTTTAGGTAAGATGCCTCGACAATCTCCTGGCGGATTCGTGCTTCTCCGTAGAGCGCAAACGCCGCTTTATAGTCTGACCAAAGTCCGTAATTGAATACTTTTTCCAGAATAAAAAGGGCATCCTGCTCACTGTCAAGACTAGCATAGTCAACATCCCAGAACGGGAGTTTGGAGATGCCGGAGGATTGTATTCTAGAAATAGCGGTCATGTAGCGTTGGCAAAAATAACACAAGCGGGGATTATTCGGGCAATAATCACCAATCAGGTTTCTGATGAAATGCAATCAACAGCCTACATTATACGGTAACGGCTCCATCAGATCCTTCGCTGCGCTCAAGATGACAAGGCTTGGGTACTCTGTTAAGAAAACCCCCAACAAAAAACGCGGACCCGACAGATCTCTCTGCCTTGCCCGCGTTCCATTTTTAATCCATAATTCTTATCGCAAAACCACTTTCCCACTGCCCAGCAACTGACCATTGCTGCGCACCTGGAGCAGGTACATTCCTGCGGGCAATTGGCCGCGCTCGAAGTGCCATTGTTCGCCGCTGGCATGGTCGCTGTGTACGAGGCGACCGGTGACGTCGCGCAACTCCACCTGCCAATCCTGTTTACCTGCAAGGCCACGCAGTTCAAGTACAGCCGTTTGGGCTACCGGATTGGGCAACATGCGCAGTTCAAGACCAGCACGGAAAGGCTGCCAGGCACTTACGGTAATGAAGTCCTCGCCAACGCGGTGTACCGTGGTATTGGTGATGACCGGTGCGTTGAAGTCAAAGAAGATGGCCGCGGAGTTCAGAATGTCTGTCTCGAGGGGTACCTCGGACTTTTGTGCAATGCGGAACGACACAAAGCCATTGGAGGCGGTCAAATTGGTGTTGCTGTCGGGCAGCAGGATGTTGTCAAAGGTGAATTTGATGTTGCGGTCGCCGTAAAACTCAAAAGTGTACGGGTGACTGCTGGCGCCAGGCCGAACCGTAGCCGCATCGAGCCAGGCCGAGAGCGTATCGCGGATGACCACGGTGAAGGCCGTGTCGGTGCCCGTGTTCTGGAACCGGATCAGGTACTCCAGGTCGGTGCCGGGTCGGATGTACCGCGCTGCGCCGTAGCCGAGGGGGAATCCCTGTTTGTCGTTGGGATCGTAGGAGCCAATGTTTTCGGTGCAATCAATATCCACCCAGGGATCGTTGTCGCCCAGGGAGAACTGGTTCACAAAACCGACGCTGAAAGATCCGCCATTGGCGCAGCCTTCCAAAACTTGCATCGGGACGGATGAGGAGGGGTGGAAAGCTTCCTGCTCCACTTCCACGCGCCAGGTCGCTCCGTTGGCGGGTACTTTGAAGCGATGTTCTTCATTCGGCGCAAGAAATATGGCCGGAGGCGGGGCATTCATGAACATGACGGCATCTTCGATGATGACGTACTCCAAGGCATCACTCGTGCTGCCATTGCCGACGTTGCGGATGGTAAACTCGAGTGAATCGGTCTTGCACTCGGCCAGAACTTGCAAACTGGCGCCCGACCAAAGCGGATTGATGGTATCGCAAGAGCCCGTTGGATAGATCACGGCTTCAGCGCAGTGCGTTTGGCCTATCACGGCATCACAACTCAGCAGAACAGTCACGGAAAAACTATTGCAAAAATTGAGCGGAACAGTGCCCAGATCGAAACGGTACAGGTTGTTGCCGAGGTCGGTAAATGCCGCTGAAGCACTGGTGACGCTCAGGAAGTTGTCAAATTGAATATCGGTGTATGCGCCCGGGGCGTCCGCAGTGCCCTGATTGCAATAATGCACCCAATAGGTATTGCTGAAACAGCGGCGCAGGAAGGGAACGCCAATGTCCACCGTCATGGCCGGACAAATGGCCTCAGGCTGGAGCAGAAAATCGCGCTCCTGTGTTTCGTTGGGGTTGAGTGTCAAGGTGTAGGATGCCTGACAGGGTGTCCAGAGGTTGTTGGCCGGTATGATCTCCAGCGTATAGGTTCCGGCGTAAAGTTCTACCCGATAATAGCCATCGGCATCGGTGAAGGTGAAAAATTCATCGCCAGCGGAATCAGTAATACGAATGGTGAGATTAGCCAGGCCTTCATCCGAGGGTTCCTTGGTACAGTTGGTGTTCCAGTCGGCGAGTACATGGCCTTCTATGTTGGCGCACTCTTCTGGATCCTCCTCCAGTACATAAGTGGCCACATCGGTGCAGCCCCGGCTGTCCGTCGCGGTAACGATATAGGTTCCGGCGTCCGGGGACAGAATCAATTGGGAGGTTTCCCCGGTGTTCCATAAAAAAGAGTAAGGTGGCACTCCAAACGATGCCCATCCCCACATCCCCAGCGAATCGCCCCCGCAAAATGGGTTGTCGAAATATTCAATTTCAGCGTTAGGCCCGGTGAAATTACCCACGTTCTGGCAACCTGCCCCGGAGCATCCGCTTATAGTATTGGTCACGGTCACACAATAGGTTATGGTGGAGCCTGGCGCGGAGGAAGGAACCAGGATGGTTTCTGTAGTTTCTCCCGTAGACCAGGCATACGTGATCGGGTCGTTACCCTGACCCATAGAATTGGCCTTGAGTTCCACAGTGCCATCGCAGTAGGAATTGTTGATCGTAACCGTTGTTTGCAATAACGTACCATCTTGCACCACATCAATAGCGTCAGTACCCCAGCACTGGAGGCTGTCAAAAACAAAAACAGAATAGGTACCTGGCACTGTTACGATGGGATTTGGAATGTTGGGCAATGGTGCCGGCCCATTCCACGCGTACTGGTAATTGCCAGCCGGGGTCACGCTGGTCTGCAATTGGACGGAAGGGTTTTGGCAGCTGATCGGTGCCGGTAGAGCGATGATCACCGATAGACTACAGGGAGGTTGGGCCTGCAAACCCAGCGAAAGCAGGGTGAATGCCGCGAACAGTAGAAAACGAATTTTTTTGTTGCACATAATTGTTGTGTTTGGGCGTGAGAGCAATGGTTTGTTTTTTAGACTTTGGACATTGAGATACTGGACACTAGACACTGGACTTCAACTCGGTAAGGGTCAAGTTGGATTCATCGTCTTGAAGGAATAGGTTCGGATTGTCCAATGTCCAGCGTCCATGTGTCCAATGTCCATGTGTCCAATGTCCATGTGTCCAATGTCCAGCGTCCAAGGGTCCAAAGTCTAATTTCATGATACAAATGTTCGGGTTCGTGCGGAGCCCAACAAATACATTTTTGGGCATTTATTTTTGATGAAAAAACAAAAAATATAATTAAACAATTGATCTTCTGATATTTGCAAAAGTTAAAATTTTAAAAAGTGGAAAATTCCCGCCTCTGGCAAGTCATCATTTCGCTCCAGGCTGCCGAACGCAAGCATTTAAACCAATGGTTGCAATCGCCCTTTTTTTGTCGGCGGACACAACCGCTGGCCTTGTTCGACTATTTCCGGGCCTGTATGGAATCCGGGCGCCTTCCGGTTCAGGAGGACGCACAAAAGGCAATTTTTGGAGCAGAAAAGGCTGCAAACCTACAGGCTTTACGCGCCGTAATGACTGAACTGATGGGTCAAATTGAGCATTTTTTGGTCTATTCTGAAAAATTTGAACGAAAGGGCGATTATTCTATCCGCCTCGCGGAAGCCTATCGCAAGCGGGGCTTGGAGAAACACTTCCGCCAAAGTCTGCATGCCGCCCGCAGCGACTGGGCCAGTCAACCCTATCGTCACGCGGAGTACTTCGATGCGCAGATGGCCATTGAATACGAATTGTACCAGTATCAAAGTGCCGGGCAGCGCACGGAGGCCCTCAATTGGCAGGAGCTGTCCAATCAGACCGATACGGCGTTCATTGCCCGCAAGTTGCGGCAAGCCTGTTTTGCGCTCAGCCACCAGGTGGTGTACAGCACGGGCTACAATTTTGGGCTGTTGGATGTAGTGCTCGCCCATATGCGCAACTCGCCCGCGTTGCAAGCCATTCCCTCCGTGGGGTTGTATTATTTCTGTTATCTGTTTTTAACAGAGGCAGAAGGAGAGCCTTTTTTTCGGGAATTCAAGCCGCGACTATTGGCTAATCTGGGACAATTACCCTTGGAGGAGCAGCGTAATCTCCACCTCCTGGCCCTTAATTTTTGTATCCGAAAGATCAACCAATCCGCCCCGGCCTATTTCCGCGAGGCGCTTGATTTGTACCAGTCGGCCCTTCAAGCCAATCTATTGCTTGAAAACGGACAACTTTCCCATTTTGCCTACTCCAACATCGCAGCCATTGCTATCAAAGTGGGGGATACGGATTGGGTGGAGCAGTTTATTCATCAGTATGCCCCGTTTTTGGAGAAAAAACACCGGGACGCCGCGTTTCACCTCAATCTGGCCCGATTGGAGTACGTCCGCCAAAACATGGGGGCCGCCTTGCAACACCTCCAGCAAGCCGACTACAAAGACCTGATCCATAACCTGATTGCCAAGACTTTACAACTTAAAATATACTATGAAACGGGCGAGTTTGATGCCCTGGATGCCCACCTGCAAAGTATGCAAACTTTCATCCGCCGTCAGCGGGTGATCGGGTACCACAAGACCAATTACCTCAATATCGTGCGCTATGCTCGCCGGCTCTTAATGCTCAATCCCAATAGCCGCCAGGATCGTCAAAGCCTGCGAGGCCAAATCGAATCGGAATCTGTGCTCACCGAGCGCGAGTGGTTTTTGGAAATGGTCGGGTGATACCCAAGGGAATTAATTTGAAACAATTTTTGTTTCGAGGTCGGATTTTGAAAAACGTGGATATTTTTGGTCCGCATACTTAACAAAAAAGTAACTATCCAGCCGCCTTCGGCAACTAGGTTTTTTGCCACGAATTACACGAATTTTCACGAATTTACCTTTGAACCGAATCGTTGTTTTAGGATAGTAGGTGTATCCACAGTATTAATTTGTGAAAATTCGTGTAATTCGTGGCAAAAAACCTAGTTGCCGAAGGCGACTTGATAGTTACACAAAAAAATGACGACAACCATTGAAATCGAAAGAAAATGCCAGCGTAACCAGTAATTTCCAGGTAAATTTGGAGGGTATCATCGCCCTGCTTTCCAATCACCTGTACAGCGCTCCCAAGGTCTACATCCGGGAATTGCTGCAAAATGCTACGGATGCAATTACCGCCCGGAAGAAAATAGATCCAGGGTTTGAAGGGCAGGTACACGTCCATGTTTTTGCCGGTGAAACGCCTTCCCTGAGCTTTGAAGACAACGGGATTGGCCTGACACCCGAGGAGGTGCAGTTGTTCCTGTCTAATATTGGCGCCAGTACCAAAAGAGATGGCAGCACCGACTATATCGGTCAATTTGGTATTGGCCTTTTGGCCTGCTTTATGGTCACGGACGAAATCGTATTGATTACCCGCTCGGCCAAAGGTGGACCCGCCATAGAATGGAAAGGCAAAGCAGACGGCACTTTTGTAACCCGCTTACTTTCAACCGATTGCGAGCCGGGTACCAAGGTTTTTCTCCGGGCCAAATCAGATGCTGAATATCTCTTTGAACCCGATAAAGTGGAAGCCTTGTTGCGGTATTACGGGGATCTATTGCCTTATCCCGTGCTGTTTTCAGCGGAGCATAAGGAAGAACAGCAGGTGAATAGGGGTCTTGCACCCTTCGAAAAGACCGCTGCGGACGCCGTGAAGGCCAATGAAATACTGCTCGATTTTGGTAAGGACACCTTCAATGAGGAGTTTTTGGCGGCCATTCCATTGCGTTCCACGGGCGGTAAAACCACGGGAGTGGCCTATATCTTGAAAACAACGCCCAGTCTGGCCAATAAGCCCAAAAACAAGGTCTACCTCAAGCGGATGCTTTTGTCCGACGAAAATCAGGACATTCTTCCGGATTGGGCATTTTTCGTGAAGGCCATCATCAATACCAATGAGTTAAAACCAACCGCATCGCGCGAGGCTTTTTATCAGGACGAAACGCTGGCGAAGGTGCGCAAACACATGGGCAGGTGTATTCGGAATTATATTGTCCAGCTGCATCAGGAAAAACCAGCGCTATTAGAAAAAATCATTGAAACGCACCGGATTTCGATGAAAATGCTGGCCAAAGACGATGATGAATTGTTCCGTATCATCATCCACCATCTGCGTTTTCCCACGACGTTGGGCAATTTTACGATTCGGGAATACCTGCAACATTCGACCGTCCTGTATCATATTCCAAACCTGGAGGATTTTGAAAAAATAAAGAACATTGCCAAGTCACATGGCATGGTCATTATCAATTCGCGGTTTGATTTTGACGAAGAATTGCTCGATAAATTGCCAACGATCTATGAAGGCATCCAGGTGGTGAAAACGGATGTCCATGCCTTGTTGGAGCGCCTGGAAACCTTGTACGATCTGGAGCAAAAGGATATGGAGCCTTTGCTGGAAATTGCGGAAGAAGAGCTTTCCCAGTTCCGTTGCAAGGCCATTGCGCGAAAGTTTGAACCGGTGGAGATTCCAGCGCTGCATTACATGGACAGCCTGTTGAATTTTGAACGTTATACCGACCGGGTCAAAGCGGAATTACCCTCCCTCTGGGGCAATATTCTCGGCGGACTGACCGAAGGAAAAGGTTTTGCTACGATTTGCTTCAATTATAACAATCCATTGGTGCAGCAACTCGCGGGCATGAAAAACACCACGGTAGTCCGCCATTACGTTCGGCTCCTATACATACAGGCACTACTGCTCGGTAATTTTCAGCTTACTTCGGAGGAGCTCGGATTACTCACAGAGGGGTTGAGCGGATTGCTTCAGTCGCATATTGAAAAGAACTAACCAATGGAAAAAATAAACGACCAACTTGAATCCGTAGCCGACTCCCTCCTGGAGGGCTTGCAAACGGAAACCGTGCATCTGATTGTTTTTCCGCGCCTGGAAAAATACAAGGTGATGGCGGATAAAGCTGGCAATTGGAAGCATCGGGTGCATGCCCGCAGCATGATCATTGCGCTGGGCTACGAGTGCGATCGCCTGGAGCTGGCCATGGCGGAGTTGATTTGGCTGGCAGGACAGTGGGAAACAAATCAGGAAGAATGGGAGCTGCGCGATGCAATGCGTTTGCTCGAACAATTCATTGAGTACCTCCCTGCATTTCCCAACATCGCCTTGCGGGACATTAATGCCGCCTCGGAATCGCTCCAAACCTGGTTCGAAACCACCTTTCGGGAAAAGCATTATATCCATTGGGCTTTGTTCAAAATGAATACAACACTGGGAAATCTTACCGAGGCAGAAGCCCACAAAACGGCCTTGCTGGAACTCGAGCAGGATGACGCCTTATATTTGAATTCGGTCTCCAACTGCCCGGAGTGTCAGAAGGCGCGTGTTTCACATTATTATTCTTCCTTGGGGATGGTAGACAAGGCATTGAACATCGCAAAAAAGTATCTTGCAAAGCCCATAACTCCCTGCATGACGGCTCCCAGAACAGGCCTTGCCTATCTGCTGGATGCCTTGCTGGAGCTAGAACGCCTGGAAGATGCAGTCCTCTTATTGCCGGCCCTGACCCAGCATTTGGACACCCCGAGCAAAGCGCCCATGCGGATCGTGCTGCCGCTGCTGCGCTATTATTTGGAAACAGAAGATCGGGAAGCAACTGAAAAAATTGTTCAGGAATACGCTCCATTGGCAGAGAAACTTCCGGATCGCTGGACCGCGTTGAAGTTTTACCGCCTGACTGGAAATGAACGCTACACGACTAAAAGCGGCATTTCAGCCAGCATGAGGCAGGATTTTGCTGAAAAGGCAACCGCCTTACAACGTTGTTTTGATGAAAGGAAGTAGACGTTCTGGAAGGGTTTTCAAAACCTTAACGCTTTCAGGAATATGGGCGCGGCAATATTTTTACGTTAATGTAAAAATGCTCCAAAATCCTACCTTTGTAACATAATGTACTTAAAATCACTTTGCATGAAATCTGTTGTTTTCTTTTTCCTGTTTCTTCTGGGCACTCAATTTTCGGTTATGGCCCAAACTTCCGAGGGCAATGCCAACGGCCTCCGCTGGCATACTGACCTGGCCAAAGCCCGGGAGCTTTCCGATGCTTCCAAAAAGCCCATCTTTGGTTTTTTTACCGGCAGCGACTGGTGTGGCTGGTGCCGTAAACTACAATCCGATGTTTTTAACAAACCCGCCTTTGTGGAGTGGGCCAAGAAAAACGTAATCCTGCTCGAACTGGATTTCCCGCGTCGCAAGGAGCTTTCTGCCGAATTGATGCAGCAAAACCAGTCGCTTCAGCAGGCATTTAATGTCAGGGGTTATCCAACCATCTGGCTTTTTAACGTCACCGAGGATCCAGCGACCCACAACCTCAATCTGTCGGCATTGGGTTCTTTGGGTTATCCTCAAGGTTCAGAAGTTGGGAAGGAAGAGGTTAAGTTCCTGAGCGATGCCAACCTTATTTTGGCAAATAAGAAGAATTAAGCGAACGGAAATTGTTGAGGTATTAGAAAAAACATCTGAAACCTATAAGGTTTTTAAAACCTTCATTATGTACACAAATCGAATCAGGGGCGTAGCCCCGGCACCGTTTATAGAAACACGATCAATCCAGAATAAGGAGGGGCGTAGCCCCGGCACGAAAAACACATATTTTGTCGAAAAATGGACGAAATCGTGCCACCGCTAACGCGGTTCTTGAACTATTGCACTGTTTGGCTATAAACGGTGTCGGGGCTACGCCCCTGATTTGACAACATCGAACTTGTGTATATAACCAACTCGCAAACTCGTACCAATGGAAATAATAGAAAACTTAGAGCCTTTACTCAGGGCTTTTTGGTTTGTAGCGATACCAACCAGTTTGATTTTTTTGATTCAAACCATCATGACCTTCATGGGTGTAGACTCAACGGATGGGCTACACCCAGACTTTGATGGCGATTTAGGTCATCCTGACACTCCATTCCAACTCTTTTCTTTGAGAAACCTGATCAACTTCCTCCTGGGGTTTAGTTGGACTGGAATTTCTTTTTACTCGAGTATATCTAATAGGCCCGTCCTTATCTTGCTGTCCCTGGCAGTGGGCATTTTATTTGTCTATTTGTTTTTTGTCCTCATGAGACAGGTTCAGAAATTAGCGGAAGACAATTCTTTCAAAATTTCAAATACCTTATTCAAAACGGCCGAAGTCTATCTGACCATTCCTGAAAATAAAAAAGGAAAAGGCAAAATCATGATCAGCGTAAATGGCGCATTTCATGAATTAGAAGCCATGACTGAAAACGCCAGAATTGAATCAGGCGCCGTAGTGAAAGTAGTGAGCATTGAATACGGCAATGTTCTGATCGTGGAAACAATCTAACCCAATTAATATGTCATCAATTATTATCATTGTTGTTGCGTCCATCGTTTTTTTCGTAACAATATCAGCGTTGATATCCAGGTACAAACGCTGTCCATCCGACAAGATTTTGGTCGTTTATGGAAGAACGGGAGGCACCTCCGCAAAATGTATTCACGGAGGTGGGGCATTTATCTGGCCAGTCATTCAAGACTATGCTTTTTTGGATTTAAAGCCCTTATCCATTGAAGCAAACCTAACCAATGCACTGAGTCGCCAAAATATTCGGGTTGACGTTCCCTGTCGTTTTACCATTGCAATATCCACGGAGACCGACAGCATGAACACCGCCGCCGAAAGGCTGCTGGGATTGACTTCCGAACACATTCAGGAATTGGCGAAAGATATTTTGTTTGGTCAATTGCGCCTGGTAATTGCAACCATGACCATTGAAGAAATCAACTCCGACCGGGATAAATTTCTTGAAAACATTTCAAAAAACGTGGACAGCGAACTAAAGAAAATTGGTTTGAAACTGATCAACGTAAACGTAACGGACATCAAAGATGAATCGGGCTACATTGCAGCCTTAGGAAAAGAAGCAGCCGCCAAAGCGATCAACGAAGCAAAAATAAGTGTGGCTGAACAGGAAAAAATTGGTGAAACAGGCAAGGCATTGGCGGACAGAGAAAAAGATACTCAAATTGCTGAAACACACCGGGATCGAGACGTGAAAATTGCCATCACACAAAAGGACAAGGAAATAAGTATTGCAACGGCGGTAAAAGATGAAACCATTGGTAAGGCAGAAGCCGAAAGAGATACCAGGGTAAAAACTTCCGAAGCAAATGCCATTGCCATACAAGGTGAAAACGAGGCGAAAATCGCCATTGCAAACTCTGAAGCCCTGCGTAGAGAAAAAGAAGCAGAATCCTTGCGTATTGCCATAACCGCTGAAAAAGTGCAACAAGCCAGGGCATTGGAAGAGGCTTATCTCGCCGAACAAAAAGCCGAATTAGCGCGCTCTGAAAGAGAACGCTCCACGCAAATTGCAAACATTGTAATCCCTGCTGAAATAGCCAAACAACGTGCCATTATTGAAGCACAAGCAGCCGCTGAAACCATCCGGGAAAATGCAAAAGGGGAAGCCGATGCTATTTTCGCAAAAATGGAAGCGGAAGCAAAAGGTCTGTTTGAAATATTGACCAAGCAGGCAGAAGGTTATAAAGAGGTGGTGGCTGCTGCGGGCGGTGACCCAAGCAAAGCATTCCAATTACTGCTCATTGAAAAATTGCCAGAATTGGTTCGGACCCAGGTCGAAGCGGTTAAAAATATCAAAATTGACAAAATTACGGTGTGGGATTCAGGCAACGGGCAAGCTGAAAATGGTAATTCCACCACGGCAAACTTCGTTTCAGGAATGATGAAAACGGTCCCACCGCTGAACGATTTGTTCAACATGGCTGGGCTCAATTTGCCCAACTATTTAAAAGGGGAAGACAACATTGAAGAACCGAAAAACAAGAAAGTGGAGGGTAAAAAAGAATCGTAGCTTAGGTGTGGTCAAAATTAACACATAGGCACATAGGGCACATAGTTGTTGAAGATCAATGTTCTATGTGTCCTATTTGCCTATGTGTTAATTTTGACCTGCCGATTATACGCCCACAAAATGCCGCACCAGTTCATGTTCTGCGACCAATGGCCGCTCTTGCCGCTCCGCCTGGGTAGGAATTTCCCCGCTTTGTATATACCGCAGCACGGTGCGGGTAATGCCTTCTGTGCCGAGGTGATGGCCCCCTTCTTTGGGGCTGTACAAATGACTTCCTGGCCAAAAATCGTGGTAGCGACGTGATTCAGGATAAGGCGTTACCGGATCGCCGGGATCGTGGACGACCAGCCCTTCAATATGTGAAAAGTTCGCCGTCATAAGCGCAAAGTCATAATAGTCTATCGGGTGTCCGACTTGTTTTTCAAACCCGCGCACCATGCGCCAGTAAAGGGTAGGCCAAAGCCCAAACGCCTTTTGGTATTCCCGAAAAACAGTTGGAGCAAAACTAAAGGAGGCCATAATCACCATTCGGTTTGGGTGCAATCGCCCAGGCAATTCCGTCAGGGCAAACACGCTGCTGCTGCCGCCGAAGGAATGTCCGACGATGGCATACGGCGCTCCGTAATCTTCCAGCAATTCCTGGATAATGGCGGCATTTGCAGGAATATTCAAGGTTCCCGCAGGCGCCAAACCGTGTCCTGGCGGATCATACGCCAATACGCGATAACCGGCTTCGATCAAGTCGGGTACAAAATGCCGCCAACGACCTGCATTGTAGGCCCAGCCATAACTCAACAGGACCAGCGGCGCATTTTCAGGCCCCCAGTGATATTCCATAATATTTTGTCCGGCGACTTTGCGGCTAACCTGTTGGGCCGTGGCTAAAAACTGCCGCTCTTTTGGGCGCAGTCGCGGTTTTGGAGGCGTGGAAAAAATTTTCCCCGCCAGTTTAGCGGCTAGTTTAGGGGTTAGCAGCGACCAGAGATTGAGGCCGAAGCCGATGGTTTTGGTGATGATACGTTGCATAAAATGAAGGTCTAATAATACATAGGCACACAGGCCAGCAAATGATTGTAAATCAAAGCATTAGGTCTACTCTGCGCCGATGGGTATATTGTATGGTAAGCTTGACTTTTGCATTTTTTTGCCAAATAGCCCCACAGCCCGAGCCACAAACTGCTCCAGGTGTTGTTCCTCATGACTTATTTTGTACATGATAATGGCGCCTTCGTATTCCAGTAAAAGGCGATAGGCGGTATTGGCTGCTTCTTCGGGCGACAGGATGCTGCTCAGGATGCCCGCCACGTTCTTTTTCCATTCTTCCCAGATGCTCTGGATGGGTTCGTTAAAAAGTCCGTCGCGGCCGGTTTCCAAGGCGGTGTTCGCAAAAAAACAGCCTTGCCGCTCCATTTTTACCAAACGATTCTGTCGGCGAAGCATTTTTTCAAGCTGCTGTTCCGGGGGAAGGTCTTCCTGAACGACCGAAAACACGGAGCTTCGCAGGGTTTCCTGGGCATACTCCAAAACAGCGCGCATGAGGCTTTCTTTGGACAAATGATGGTGCATTAGTCCAGATTTCCCCAGACCAGTCGCCTCTGCCAGCATACTGACCGAGGTGCCATGGTAGCCATGTTGGTTGAAAACCTGCCAACAGCGGTGCAACAATTCTTGTTTGTCAATCTTTTTAACTGGCATATACCGAACGTTCGTACGGCAAAGGTGCAGGCATCGCAGTCAAAGTACCAAGCGGGGAGGGAGATTTTTTTTGAGTGGTTGACTAAAACAAGGTCAACTCTTCCGGCACCGGGGTCTGTAAATCTGCCCCTTCATAACCCGCTTTATTGAGTTTTTCCGACACTCGGTACATCGAAAGCAATCCATCCTGGGGTGGATGGAGCATTGCAAGCACTTTCTGCAAGGGTAGGGGAGAAAGCCACAGCTGTTGCGCTTCGGTATCAGGCAAAATGACGGGCATCCGATCATGCAGCTCCGACATTTCGCGGTTGGGCGTGGTGGTGATGATGGAAAACGTGCGTTTGGTTTGACCCCCATGTTGCCATTCTTCCCAAATGCCTGCCATGAAGAGCAGGCCCTCGTTTTTCAAGAATATACGATAAGGGGCTTTCCGGCCACCGGGTAGTTTACGCCATTCATAAAAACTGTCGGCAGGCACCAGACAGCGTTTGGATTGAATGGGCTCGCGGAAGGAAGGTTTTTCGGCGATGCCCTCGGCTCGGGCGTTGATGAGCTTGCCGGAATTTTTGCCATCGGTGCTCCAATTGGGCACGAGTCCCCATTCCATGCGCTGCAATTGCTTGGGCAGATTATGGGTGATGACGTACGCCTCCTGCGTCGGTGCGATATTGAACTGAATTTGAAGTTCTGCGGGAAGATCTACCGCATCTTGAAGTGCTTTGCGCTGTTTGGGCTTGGGTGCAAAAGAATAACGACCACACATAATGATTTACGATTTTGGATTTACGATTTACGATTTTTTTGATCCGAAGAAGGGATGAATCGTGCCTTCTTCGGATCAAAAAAATCCAAAATCGTAAATCCAAAATCGTAATTCTCAAGATCTTACCCCAATCACTTCAACTGCAGCTCCGGTAAGGGCAGGATTATACCAGCAGTCTAACTTGCTTGCCTTGAAATAAAGGACCGCTGCTTTAGCGTCTTCTGCGGTGTCATATCCTTTAACGATATAGCAGGCGCCTTCTTCTCCACCGGGGCATTTGCTGCCTTCGTGCCACAATAGCATCAGCCCCTCAATGGCAGGCGCTTTGTCTACAGGGGTGTTTTTGCAATAGACCGCAAACTGGACATAATGCAACTCGATGATCGGCGTGAACAGCAGGTTTCCTACCTGCCCTTCTCCTTTGCGCACTTTCCGTTGGACATTTGCGCCGTTTACCGTAAAAGTAGTGGCCGGATTGGGCGCGTTGCTGTACTGTGCTGGTGCAGCGTCGTCGTTGCTATACTGTGATGGTGCGAGGCCCTTAGCAGTGAAGGAGCTGGTAGGCCTACTCTGCACCTTCGCGAGCGCTTTCGCACGCCGAGCCGCAGCATCGGCACTTTCGTAGTCGTCCGTAGAATAGGTTTGAGGCTTTGCCGAACTCCCCGATGGATTGTACCGACGCACAGTGGTTACTTGAGCGAAAGCGTACGCGGAGCTACAAAGTAAGAGCAGGATGAGCAGTGAAGTTTTCTCAATTTTCATAAGTAGAAAAAGTGCTTTGAAGATGTGAAAAATGATGACTTGGTAAGAATTGCAATAGTCTTGCCAAGTTTTTCTGAACACGCCAAGGTCCCTTCAATGGCAAGTTCTGGCACAAAGATAAATCAATTTGTTTTACGAGGCAAGGTGAGTTTATTTCACACAAGGCCACGACGGTACAACGTATTGATTTTCAATAAACTGCACCGTCGTGTCGTCGCGGCGTTGTGTGTAATAAATCCGTCAGCGCAGAAATAATGGTCAACAATGAAGACTCACAACTGATTTTTAACCACTAAAACCTCCATTGCATTGAACGCAAGCTCCTCGTCCACCTTGAATCTCCCGGTCAGGTATTGGAACACTTTGTGTTCCTCCGGTGTTACCACCCCATCAGCAAGAATCACGTCGAGGCAGTGATAAAACAGCGGAAGCCGCGTTTGTTGCCGAATGGCGCCTATGGCAGCATCTATAAGCGCAGCAGAGCTACCTGCCTGCTCGTAATATTGTCCGGCGCTTTCGATCAGTGCTTGTGGGTCGTAACCAATAAAAATATTGCGGCTTTTCAAGGTACTCAGAAAGGCGGCATTTCCGCCGGCTCCATTGATCTCGTCGGCGCGCCGACAGGCCAAGAGTACTGCCGCACAAGCTTCTGCTTCATCGGTTATGTGCAGATTTAGGATGCTGTTGGGTTGGCTGGGAAAGAAATTCTGGGTGTTGCTCATAATGTAGTTTGACCTGTAGCGTTCGTGGGGCGAAAATAGCGTTATACTTACTTTAAATGGCCGCCTTGTTGGCTGTTGTTGGGAATATCTCCATTTTGGACAGAATAAGCCCTTAAAATCAAGTTACAGCCTTCGGATTCTAAAATTCAATGCTGCCACATCAGTACCTTTGCAACATGATAGATATACTGCTTTCATCCGCCAAAGCATCCTCAGCCGTCAAGATTTTGACGGTGCTGGTTCTTTTTCCCATCGCGCTATATGCCCAAAACACCATTGGCGGGGTGAAAACTACCATTCCTGAAGCAGAGGTGAAACGCCAAAGCCAATTCCTCGTGGCCGAGCGCGAACGGCTTTTGAACCACAATGACAAAGCGCTTGAACTCTACAAAAAATTCACTTACGACAACCCGAACAACGATGCTGGCTGGTATGGACTCGCTCGTACTTATACCTCCCTCAAAGAACTTCCAAGTGCGTTGGATGCCATTGGCAAAGCAGTGACTTTGGCCCCTCAAAATCAATGGTATAACGTTTACCAAGCCGACCTTTTTGAAAAAGTGGGGCGTTTGTCTGAAGCGGTGGCGGTGTATGAAAATCTATTGAAGCGCTTTCCTGAAACGCCGGAATTTTACGAACAACTGGCCTATCTCAGTCTGCAAAATGAAGACCCGAAACGCGCGCTCAAAGCCTTGGAAAGATGGGAAGCCCTGATAGGTGTGAACGAGGAAATTGCATTCAAAAAACACGTGGTGTACGTTGGTCTTGGGGACGTTAAAAAAGCCGCGATTGAATTGAAAAAACTCTCCGACGCTAACCCGAACGAGCTTAAATTTAGGCAAGATTTGGCCCAGTTTTATGATAAAATAGAGGATAAAGTCAATGCCCGCGCGGCTTATGAAGAAATTCTGCGCCGCGATCCTGACAATGCGGTAGCCCGCATGGCTTTGGCCGGATCGCAGGCAAATTCTGATGTTGCCAAGTTAGCTGCCATGCGCCCACTTTTTGATGACCCTAAAGTGCCGATTGATGAGAAAATCAAAGCGATCATGCCCTATTTCCAGAAAATGAGGGCTGCTGTAGATGCTTCCTTAGCCCCTAATCTGCTTGAACTGGCTGGATTGCTCGAAAAGAATCATCCCGACGAAGCGAAGGCCTGGAGCCTTTCCGGCGACCTTTTTTACCATACCAACCGCCCTGCCGAGGCACTGGACCGCTACCGACAGTGCATTAAGCTAAACCCGTCCGTTTTTGCGGTCTGGGACAACACCCTTTCCCTGCTTGCAGCCCAAAAAAATTATACCGAAATGCTCAGCACGGCAGAGCGCGCCATGGATGCATTTCCCAACCAACCCAAAGCATACTTTTTTTATGGCGTAGCCGCCAACCTGATGGGCCGCCCAGACGATGCTTTGTCGCAACTCGAACAAGGCTTGTTGATGACATCCAGCAACCTGGGGCTCCGCCTCGACATTGTGGATCAAATTGGCTTGGCCTTGATGGGAAAAAAGGATTTTGCAGGGGCTGTTGCCCGTTTTGAACAGAGCCTGGCCAAGGGCGGCGATCAACATGCGGGTATTCTGGAGCATCTTGGGGATGCACTTTCGCTTCAAGGCCAGGTGGCCCAGGCGGTAGAATATTGGAAAAAAGCCAACGCCCTTCAGCGTTCGCAGAGGTTGGAACAGAAAATTAGTTCCGGGAAGTTATAACTTAGACTACTGGACATTTTGACATCAGACATTGGACCTGCACTCTAAAAAATTAAAAATCAAGCACTTGCTAAATCATGTCTAAGGTCCAGTGTCAAAATGTCCAATAGTCTGGGAAAGCAGGTCATTTTTTCTCCA
>Ga0247843_1004107_pt1 | contig 22314 bp, 14 predicted proteins | sample LaCruzMarch2017__FD_192420 | JGI IMG/M metagenome (GOLD analysis project Ga0247843, IMG submission 192420) | Freshwater microbial communities from meromictic Lake La Cruz, Castile-La Mancha, Spain - LaCruzMarch2017_8m | ecosystem: Environmental > Aquatic > Freshwater > Lake | place: Spain...
ATTGAGAGGGGGGGGGGGCGTGGAATTAATGCCTTGGGAATTGAATAGCACATATATCCACGAGATGAGAAGTCTCGCTTGTGTTATTTTATTTTGGGGGCTAGAGAACCAATTTGTCCTGTAACCAGGACAGGGCCGGCCAGACAACCGGTGTGTCGTATTCCACGCATGGTCCAACGATTATCGATTTGGGCTATGTACTATTTGTCACTCGACCACATCTCATCATTCGATGAAAAATTGCATTTGGAAATCTTTACTAACATACTTTGGCAATGGTTCTTCTTCATTCATAGGCACGGGTAAGCGTCGCGGTACCGCCAACGCTCGTCTACCCTTCAAGGTCCTATGGATGCGTCGCATCCGTGTCCTACGTCGTCTTCTTCACAAGATGCGTGATGCCAAAAAAATCGACAAGCACATTTACCACACCCTTTACCTCCGCGCGAAGGGTAACCAATTCAAGAACAAGCGTGTGTTACTTGAGACTATCCATACCATGAAGGCAGAGCAGGTCCAGGCAAAGGCTTTGACTGACCAGGCTGAGGCGAAGAAGAGTAGGGCTCGTGCACGTCTTGCGGCAAGGGCAGCCAAGGAGTTGAAGAAGTCTGAGCAGTAGACAATAAGTTGTAATAGAAGATTATTTGGACACTTTTTTGCTATCAACGAAAGTGTTATGTGTGTTACTAACATGATTAGCTCTTAGAAATAGCTCATGACTGTGTACATCGTGATACTGAGCCATTCTTTTTAGCCTCCAGACGTCGCTTGATCAGTCTGGTATCGATGGAACATGGAATACTCACCACAAAGAGCAGCAGTAAATATATGTGAACTGTGGTGTAGAAAAGAATGTGTGTGAAGTTCATGCTTGGCTCAATTTTTACACCAATCTCATCAGAAATGACATCTGGAGGTGATGCACCAATGTCACCCTCGAAGAAAGTCGTATACGGCGATGATCTTGGCTTCGCTTGATTGACAATCGCCAACGCCAATCCACTCTCCTCAGCTGTTAACTTTATCAGGGAGGACAGCATTTCGATCCCTTCTTTCTGCAATGCCAATGCACTCTCTAATAAATCTTCTCGGTGCTTGTCTATCTCTTGACCCACCATATGTGCAACTCCCTGTGCACTCGATGATACCTCAACGGCGCTATGGTGTGCCCATTGAGAAAAGGAATGCGCCTGATGGTTCACCACATCTACAGAGTGTATAACAGCATTCAAAAACCGATGCATCGGATGTCTACTTTGACTTGTGCTTTCGGCATCTGCTCCTACGGAAGATTCATCGTGAGGTATCGTCGAGGACATGCCTTTAGCCTGAGCTAATGGTGCCAATAGGAAGGGAAATCCATCAGCGAAGTGTGCCTTTGCATCGAGACTTATCGGATTGTCGTTTAAATACTCCCAAAATATACCCTTCGCTATGTCTGGTCGAGGAAAAACTTCCATAACGCGACCATCCAGTCTTATCTCAAAGTTGCCGTTCTTCCGCCAAGTAAACACTAGCTCGGTTCCTCTTGCACAGCATGTTGGATTAGCACCAAACTCGGGCGGCGCCGATTGACCGCACGAGCAGTTGCTGGAATTCTCTTTGCTTAGAATCTTCTGTTTCATTGAATCATCTGCCATACGTTCCTTAAAGGATGAATTGATTATCACATTCTTCATCTCATCCGTCAACAGTTTCCAATCGCTCTCAAGACTCTTCCTCATAACGTCCATTGATAACTGCATGTTGGTTTTGATGAATAGCGTCCGATCGAAAAACCCACCGATGGTGTTGGTCGGATCTTCTCCCGGAGAAGGCATGTTCATGAGATGTTCATAGAAGTCATCACGAGAACGGAGATCGTCTGAAGAGAGCAAGGCATATTCTGCAAATTTGGGGTCAGCAAGCACATCACGTCTGGCCACATAAAGCGCGGCTCCATAGACTTTGATGTTGAAGGCCGTTTTGTAATACTGTCCCACACCCATCAGAGTATGCCTACCGACTTCCTGTTTGGTATGCCCCAAGTAAGAACTCAGGTCGGTTGGATATTGCAAAGATGTTAATGGGTCCACCCAAACAAAGTCATGCGATGACTGAATATATGGGTGTGAAGGAATCTTTCGTGGTCGATGATGCATGACAGTTGGTGCATCGAAGGACTCGACGTGGGCTGGAGACTTGTCGAGTCGAATATTGGCAGAGGACGGCCGCTTCAAATTAATTTCACTCTCGGCGTACGTCGCACGTTGGTTATAAAACGCAACTCCGTTCATGGCTAAGGCTGCATCACGAACGTGAGAGGCACTCGGTGTGGCATCTTTCTTTGACTTGCCTTTTTCTAAAGTAAAGTGAAGCATGCTTGCTGTGGGCTTAATGTCGACAGCATTTCGTATCGCTGATGAATGTTTGACGCTACTCCTCCGTAATGTAGGCAAAGGTTGCTCAGATTTGTTCAAAACAGTCGCAGAAGCTGGACTGATGGATGATGCTGTTGCAGGACTTAGTAAAGTTTTCCAGGGCTCCCACGAAACCTCATTGCTATCCAACCAACCTCTTTGTGGAACACTCTTAGATGAAGTGGAGGGATATCTCACAAGAGAAAAGCCTACCAAAGAAACTTCGTTTGCATCCATTTTTCTACCAGCATCACATGGTAGCATGGAAGCAACAGTGGAGTTAATAATCCGATGGATGCATCCGGAATCAATCTGTGAGGACATTTGATTTATGTTGTCATCTGCAGCGACGGCAGCTCTCCTTTGATTAAAACTCCAGCGTCCTGTCGCCCGTCTCTTCTCTGTCTTCGTTTGCTGACGTACCAATATTCCATCTCGATTAACGTGCCAAGCCCATGCCTCATCGGAGGAACAAGATCCTATCTGCAATGCATAATCATTCGAAGAAAATGACAGCAAGCATTCATCCTCATGAACAGACAAATCCTGATCATTGTTCGAGTTCCAGAAGAATCGCCTCTTGATTCGACTACCGCCATTCCTGGGAGCTGCATTCCGTTTAACATATGAATTGGCCGTAATGGCATCGACTCCCGTCAATTGAAGTGCGAAACCAAGCTCCTCCTCCTCCTCCTCTCCGTCATTATATTCAAACCCAAACACTTCATCGTATTCTATTTGTGTTGGCTGAGAAATACGACTATTTTGTTCACAGAAAAATGGCCAAACGCACACCGATGGCGCTGACGGCTGTTGTCGTTGATTCTTCTCATAATTCAGCCTTCGTCTATTCCGTATCTTGTGCCTCTTTTCTCTTAATTGTCGCTTCGTCAATGGTTTTCTCTTTATACTCCATAACGTCGCATCCCCACATTCACTAAATCCGCCACCAGGCCCAAGACACAATCCATCAACATTGTCCTGGAACCAATACGGTTCACCGAGTAGGTCAGTATCATCCCATCCCCACACACGTTCGACACGTTCAAGTACACCCTTTAATCCACGTCGACTCGATCCAACATCCAACCTCTCGAGTAATATCGCAGATGGTTGGACACCCACGATGCCTGCTGACCATGTGATCCATGATGGTCGATGTCGTCGTACGAAGGAGAGAACATCGCCACCATTGGCTACAGTAGAGGAAGAAGAAATATAGGACGACGATGGAACCTTGGTAGAAACACCCACTAAATGTAACAAGACAAAAAATAGTCGTGAAGATCGAGTACGCATATCAATTGCAATCCTAACGTGTGGTGAGAAAGGTGGGAGAGTGGGATTAGTAATTTTCGCGCTACGACGCATCGCGTGGCTGCCTATTACTCGTGTAGCAGGGGAAATAATAGTGTTGTTTCGCCGGGGTGTCTGTAGTGGTTGCGGTGGCAACGGCGAAGAGGATGACATCATAAAGGTTATTGTTGTGGGTGGACCAGGTGACCAACATGGCGGCGTTGAAGATTGTGAATCAGTCTCATCAATATCATCATTCGTTATTTCAACAAACTTTTCGTTCATTGAATCTCTTGCTCAGATTCTCCAACTGGCGAATCGTCAGTTTCAGTTGAATAATATCACTGTTATCGTTGGTGGGAGTACGCAGATTGTATCGTATGGGATGGAGAGCCTGGTTCAGCAATTTAAGGAATGCGTGGCCGCGACCTCTCGCTGCTTTGAAATGACGTGGATAGTGCTACCTCTTTGATAGGTTATTTAGGGTTATTGTACGATCTCCGTTCAAACAACAAACAAACAACTAGCTTGAATCCTAGGTCCATAGGTGATATCTTCCGTTCAGGACAGAGTTGAGGGTTGAGGGACAGGCTCCTCTAGTCGTGCTCGTCTCTGGGCCCCTAGTCGTCTACGGAGAACAGCTTAAGCATTCTCTAGACTGTCAGAATTCCTGGCGTATATGTAGATTTAAACATGCATTGACAAAAGAGTGCACATTATATCGAATCATTTAACAAAACACTTGCTCATGATGTTGTACCAACGAGTACCCTCCGATCTCCTCACCGAGACATCCCTACGTGGAAAGCTCATGTCCGTCATTGCAATGGTTTCAATCAGTATATTATTTCTATTCGAAACGAAGGCATACTTTTTCACATCAATAATCGAAACAGACCTAGCAATTAGTAGAAATGACGAAACATTGATTCAATTGAATTTCGATATAACAATGATGGACCTGCCATGCGATCAGGCAGCCATCGACATATATACAGCTGTGGGCTTCGAGAAGAAGATTACGAAGAATATTCGTAAACATCCCGTCGATCAAGATGGAGTGAGACAACAATATGAGGCACGTGATTGGCATCAAAATGATATCGAGCTGTACGATCCTGCAATCGAAGATGAGATACATGATTTGCATCAAGATGGCGAGGATGCGATATCGCTTGAAACAAAGTCTTTTCCATACGCAGTTAAAAAGTATCCTTTACTGTTCGTAAACTTCTATACCGATGATTGTAAGAACTGTCGAAGCCTGGCATCAACATGGGAAGCGTTAGGTGAAATCATTACTGATACATCAATGAAGATTGTCGATGATGACATGAACGAAAAGGGAGTAGAATTTGAGAAATATTCGAATGAAGAATATGAAATGGCAGTGAACAATGCAGCACCTGTGTTAGTAACGAAGGTGAATTGCAGCCTTTATCCTAGTATATGTACGGATATTCGTGTTTACCCAACAATGCGTCTGTTTGTTGACGGAAATGCAAAAGGAGATTATAATGGACATCGGACTGTTATGGAACTTGTCAATTGGCTCCAACTCATCGAAGCTGAGAACAGAGAACCTGGACAGCTCCAAACTCATAAACTTTCACAATGTACGTACAGGAAAGCTCTCTTTTGGACATGCATACCATCTTTCTCAACGAACTAAACAATATATCTTATATGTCATAATTTCTTTTATCATATTGCAGATGCGTACGAACGAACGATCAGATCAGACGAAGAACACGAATGGAACAAGGCTCTGATTGGAAAACGCTCTCCTTATGGGTTGTGGAATGTCACTCGTAATCATCCAGGATGTCAACTTTCGGGTCACATTTTGGTTGACAAGGCTCCAGGCAAATTTCTCATTCATGCTCAATCATATGGTCATGACATTGCTCCTCATATGGCTAACCTATCACACATTGTGAATCACTTCTCATTCGGCGATGAAGATGCACAACGTCAATTCAAAGGTAAGCTATTACAAACAGGCACACAATCTGGATTTATCAAATCACTTCATCCAATGGATGGGAATGTTTATGTGACCAAAGAACTTCATCAAGTCTACCATCATCATTTGAGGGTGGTTGCGACTGAATTCGGAGATCGCAAAGTAGTCTCGAAAGGGGCTCAAAAACAATCTCAGCGCGTATATAGAATCTTACAAAATAGTCAGCTGTCGACTTATCGACAACATATCGTTCAAGGTGAGCTCCATTATATCTATTGAATGTCCTACCCAAGCTGCTATTCATTTCGATGTCTCTTTAACTTCAAAATAATTTGTCATTATTTGTAACAGAGGCCAAGTTTTCGTACGATTTATCACCCATCGCAGTGAATTATAGTCGAGAGTCGCGTACGTGGTATGATTACTTGACTGGGGTCTTAGCACTAATAGGTGGAGCATTCACTGTCATCGGTTTGATGGACAGGAGTCTTAGTTCGCTGTCTACGAAAAAGTCAAACAATCAATATTAAAGCATCAAATATATAGTACCGGGGAAAAATCTAGAGCTAAAAAAACAATAGGAGTAGATATCAACTTAGAATGGTATGTCTAATGATTTTTATTAGTTGAAACTTTTGACTTGATCCCTTTGTCACTCGTTGCCTCGGTTCTCTGCTCACTCGTTCTCGTCCCCCACCACAAATTGGTTAGGGTTCCTTCTCCTTTCTCATCAACTCCAATACATTCGAGCTCCAAAAACTTTGGAATGAAATTCAAAATTCAAATACCCACTTCAAAGGCCATTCAAATTGATTCTTCTCAAAGGGCTGTGGTGCCATCAAACCGTTCTTCCTGACGGACCGCTCCGGGCTGTGAAGTGCCATCAAACCGCCGCTCCAATGCCGAAAGTAAATAAGGCAAGCGGCAAGCAAAGGAGCATCAACGATATCATCCCATCAGCACTTGCAGCACTGGAGAAGACAATCAAGAATGACTCTCTGCCATATGAAAGCGTGCCAAGAGAGTTACTTGTTGGGACTGAACTAAATCGATCCACATGGAGCCTCGTGGTAACAGACGCATGCCTCGCAACGATTACATCAAACCTGACTATTCTCGACTTAGCAGGTGCTGCGAAAATAACGGATGCTGGTCTGCAATTGTTGTCGGGGTATACGTCGAACATGCTGCATCTTAACCTTGACAACGCGTTCAGAATTACCAGCTTGACGGCGATTACAAAGAAATGTAGCAACCTCCAACACCTGTCACTGTCGGGTTGCATGGGAATAGATGGTGCAGGATTTGGAATTCTAGGACAGAACTGTCGGGAATTGATTTCTCTAAAGCTATCCGGCTGCCGTCAAATCAAGCCATGGGCGTTTATGAAGATCTTCGAAAGTTGTAAGCGACTACAGAGTCTTGATATCTCTTTCTGCACACTGGTGACAGATCAAGAAATGAAGGTATTGGCTGATAATGCCTCGGATCTTAGGCAATTGAATTTACGCGACTGCAAGCTCATTAGTGATGTTGGTTTGTCATATATTGCACTTGGGTGTTCATCCTTGACCGAAATTAATTTACGAAGAAGTGAAATGCCATTCCGAATAACTGATGTGGCGTTACTGCAACTTGGCCAATCATGCAAAGCATTAGTCTCGATAAATTTGCACGGATGTGAAATGATCTCCGACACTGGTCTATCCTGGTTATCGGGATGGACCAAGGACTTGCGCCACCTCGACCTTTCAAACTGCAACAAGATTACAAACAATGGGATCAGACACATAGGAGAGGGTTGTCCAAACTTGAGATCAATCGCACTCTCGAATATCAAGAGAGTATCAGACGTTGGTTTACGGTGTCTGGCGACGGGATGTTGCCAGCTCGAAGCCATCCAAGCATCTGGCCTTTTAATGCTTTCAGATGGCGTGGACAGAACTTTTGGTCTAGAGGGCATACAAGCTCTTGGCCAGTCAAACTGTGCCCGAACGATGAAACATCTCAATCTACGTGGATGTAGTCTGCTGAGTACTCTGACGATGAAGGCCATTGGGAATTGTCTCAACCTCGAGACGCTCGACTTGGGCGGCTGTGATAAATTGACACTCGAAGGAGCCAAATCGATTGGCAAGTCTTGCAAACGGATTCGTCAACTCTCATTTGGAAGCTGTGGTGACTGCATCAGCGATGCTATGGTGGAAGTAATCGTCAACCATCTTGATCAATTGGCTTCAGTAAACTTGTCACATTGCCCAAAAATAGGGGACAGAAGTTTGAAGGCTCTTTCCACCTGCAACAGGCTCGACACACTAGAATTGACTGGATGTACAGGAGTTGGGGACCGATCGATTCTTCAATTATGCGATTGCCACTTCAATCCCGGCTTGCGTCAGCTTTATCTCGCTCAGTGCAATAAGATTGGAGACACTGCTCTAGTATGGATAATAGACGGTCTCAAGCAGACGCGTGATGGTCATGTGAGTCTTGAGACGTTATCCCTGAAAGGCACACAAGTTACACAAACTGCTGTCAAGGGCATTCGCGATAGATTTCCCTACTCATTGCTGAAAAGTAATTCATCGTTCCTTGGTTTCTGGCCGCTGGATAGAACAGATGATCGAAAGATCATCAATCTGTATCATAAACGAGCTTGTTCCGCCGCAATTATTCAAGCTCGTGTTCGCAGTAGAAGGGAGAGAGATACTCTTAAACGAGCAAGGGAGGTTTACTCAAGACAAAAAATTGCAATCCTCATCGGCGCTCTATATCGAGGACGGAAAGCTAGGAGGTTTACAAGGGAATTGAGGCGGGCGAGGAAGGAGCGATTACGAAGTGTCCTGCTACTTCAATGTGCGCTCCGCTGCCGTATGTCAAGGAAGAAGAGGCTTCGGCTGCGTGAAAGGAAATGGCTGACTATCGTACGATTGCACTCCACTGTCATACAAAGACATTGGAGAGGCATCCTCGGTCGACGAAAAGCTCAAGAAAAGCGTGAAGAGAGACTCAAAGCGGTTCAGCGTCAGATAGAAGCTGCAACACGTATCCAGGCCTGTCATAGAATGATGCAAGCGAGACGAATCAAGATAAAATTAAGTGAAGATAGGCGAATTCGCGAGTTACACAGACATCAAGCTGCATTGCGACTCCAATGCGCTTGGAGAAAGTCTGAAGGAGTCAAAGAATTACGAAGACTGAAGGAGGCATGGCAGAAGCAGCAAGAGATAGAAAGAGCGGCTGCATTGCGGATCGCGGGTTCTTACCGGATAATTCTATTACGCAAAGCTTTGAACCAACGAGTAGAACTGACGAGGAAGCGCCTATTGTGTGCAGACGTAATTCAACGATGGTACCGAGATCAAAAGGAACGAATCTCGCGGAACATTCACGAGGCACAGCAGATAGCAGATACGAGGCTTATTGCGTCAGTAATGATCCAAAGAGGTGCTCGTCGACGACAGGCATACTTGCAACTGCGAGCACTCAAACAAAAAAGAGATGCGTACACCGCCCTTCGGGAGGAAAGTGCAATCACCCTTTGTAGATGGGGGCGACTTTGCGTAGCCAAGATACGGACGCAACAGCGGCGATTGGAACGCAACGAGGAAATCAGGCGCACTATCCTGCTCAAACATTGGGCATCGACCAAGATTGCTGCTGGATGGAGAGGGAAGCTGGGACGTGATTTGTCAAACTCAGCGAAAATTGCTCGAGCCCATAGATGGAAGGCAATGTTCAGTAAAGAAGAACAGAAGACCTTTTACTACAATCAAGATACTGGCGAGACACGATGGGAGAAACCTCAATGTCTACTAGACTTAGAACCAAAACCAATTTGTTGTAATTGCGCTAACTTCCTCGCGGAAATCGAATGTGCTGGCTGCGAAGAATTCTATTGCACGAAATGCTTTGAATTCATCCATTACGGGGGCAAGCGTCAGAGACATTCCTTCAGACTCGTTTATGATTACTACGGGAAGCGGAAAGACTACGACCGTGAGCCGTGGCAAACGGAACGGAGTCAGCAGAAGACATTAGTTTAGTGTTTTTCAACTCCTAAAAACAACCTACGCTTTTGTACATGATCCAATATTGCTTAGTAACTGTTAGAACTGTCTCCTTCAAATATTGGTATATTTCAGCAAAAGACACGGACATACTTTAAGCCTGGCCCAATCCTATTTCTTTCCTTACGTCATATTAAATCAAGCAATTTCCCCGACTAATTAATAATAGTAAATAGAAAGGCTTGGGGACAAGCAATCCCCAACATACCCCAATGATTAGCGTCTCTTTTTACTCGAAATCGCATGAACCCCTGACTCAAGCATACCCACCACAGTGAATGTGCCTCCAATGATAGCCATTACTGACGTGAAGTAATCATACCACGCTCGATAATGTTGATTGTATGAAACGGCAATGGGAGACAAGTCGTAGGTAAACTTAGCCTCGGGGACAATATCTGTCTTGTATAAACTAAGCTGACTGCTCTGTAATATCTGATATGCTCGACTTATCCGATTCCCATCCTCGACTTGCTTTTTCTTGCCATTCTTCTGATTCTTTATCTCCGTCTTTGCACTTTCAAACTCTGTCGTAATGACCTTTAAATAGTGGTGATGGGCCTCATGGACATTCTGTGTTACGTAAACATTACCATCAAATGGACGCGTCGACTCCAAGAAACCAGGGGGGGTGTTCTTAAGTCCTGATTGGATGAAGTACTTAGAAAATGGAGTACCGAAACTAAGGTGGTTGATAATGTGTGATACATTCGTCATGTGAGCGGCCAGGTCATGAGCCTTCGACTGGGCCTGGATGTGAAAGTTCCCCGGTGCACGATCAACTAGGAGGAAACCGGTAAGAAGACATCCCGGATGATCCTCATCGGCCCACGAATGCTGTATGGTCTTCCGACCAGCCTCAAGCGACTGTGCATAGGCCTGGTGTCTTTCCGTGAGTATAGTGCGTAGCCGACCGGCAGCGATAGCCTCACTGCTCTTGATGTCGGCATCTCCCTTTTCCTTCCCCTTGTGCTCGAGCTCCATCTGTTCGGTAAAGTGAGCCATCTCCACGACAGTCCGGTGACCAAAGTAATCACCCTTCACCTCTCCATCGACGAAGAATTTTAAGGTAGGGTATGCCTGAATCCCATATTCCATACACAATTCTCTGTGATCCACACAATCAATCTTCCCAACAAAGACTGGTAGCTTCACGGCCACTGCCGCCGAGTATTCCTCATCGGAGTAGAGATGATCATGCCCCAACCTCGCTCGTGCTTCATTAACAACAGACTGATCCACGTTCCCCTGAGCAACCTCGTACATAACCTCCGCGAATGTTTCCCATGTGGGTGCCAAGTCACGACAATGTGAACACCAATTAGCAAAGAAGTCCACGAAGACATATACGTTGTCTTGCAGTGCCTCGGCGAGTAATTCCGCATCAAGACTCACGGCATCCTCGCCATTTTCGTGCAATTCCTCAATCGTACCCTGAACAGTTTGATCATATAGCTGTACGTCATGCTGTCGTCTATTGCGCATTTGATATCGTTGACGTACGCCCCACTGATCGATGGGGAATTTTTGTACATGCTGCGTCACATTCTGCTGCGTCCCCAGTACACTAACCACGTCGATGGTTGCAAAGTCACACTTCAAATCCATCATCGTTATATTGAAATTGACACGCACTTGTGCATCGGCGTTACTATCTAGTGCAAGTGAGGTCTTAAGCGTGGATGATAGAAAGGCCTTCGTTTCAAGGAAGAAGAGTGTGGCCATGGTGAGTACGGCAACGGTTGAGAGTATAGAACCCCGACGTGTCCCCTCGAGCAGATCGACGGGGACCTTGCGGTACATGTCGAGAGATGCGATGAATGGACGACCCATGGTTGGAACGGTTGGTGGAGGGTGGTGGCGGAGTGAAAGTCGACGACGAACGGATTAGACGGAGCGTGCTACTCGCGGTAGCGTGAGGCCCTGGCTGAAAAGACGTGTATGCGGAGAAAGATGGGATGGGGAGAGGGCGGGAACGAGCGTTGAAAACCCAATCCTTCCCATACTTTTTTCATCAGGTGGCGCAATCGTAATCTTGGAAGATGTCTGACGATGACGAGGACAACGATTGCCCAATCTGCATGGAGACAATGGAACCACTCACGTTTCGAGGGACTGAACGTAATCGTATCGTTTGTTGCGGTAAATTCATATGTCCAACTTGTGCTCTAAAAATGAACGATCATCAACTCGATGCGATGGAAAAAAGTCGTTTGGATCCGTCCCCACAAACGTTGAAATATATGGAGCAATCACTCGCATGTCCTTTGTGTCGAACGGAAGTCCCAAGCACGGCCGAGGGATCATTCCAACTAACACTTGAGAATGCCGACAAAGGACGTGCATGGGCCCAGTACAATTTGGGAAATAAGTACGAGAGTGGCAGGGGAGCGCCCGGTGGAGTGAACATGAAGAAGGCTCGATTCTGGTTTGAAAAGGCCGCGAGGCAAGGAAATTCATGGGCAATGGATGCATTTGGTGCTAGACTTGAAACTGATCTGAAGGATATAATTGGAGCGAAAGAATGGTACGAAAAATCGGTTCGAGCTGATAACTACCCAAAAGCTTTGGTGCATCTTGGTCATTTATTACATGATGGTAAAGCTGGAATTCCAAAGGATCCCAAAGAGGCATTCCGCTTGTTTCAGCTTGCAGCCGATCAAGGATATGATGTAGGACTTGAATGGGTTGGGTTGTGCTACGAAATGGGACCTGATGGTGGAGGTGTTCCAACCCGTGATATGGAGAAATCGCTTTACTTTCGCCTCAAAGCGGCGGAGCAGGGTAACACTACGGCTATGCATAATGTTGGCACAACTTTGCTAACAATTGCTTCAGAAAAGTATAATAGCATTGAAATAGCTGGTAAAAGTCCAATCCCTCAAGTTTTATTCTGGTTCCGCAAAGCTGCTGCGTTGGGCGATAAAGACAGTCAAAATATGGTGACACAGATTGAACGAAATTTGTCAAGCCAGTGTGCCACTTGTAAATTAGAAACTAGCAAAGGCGGAAAGAAGCTGAACAGATGTGTCAGATGTAAGGCAGTATATTATTGTGGAGCAGATTGTCAGAAGAAACATTGGGCAGCAGGTCATAAGATTGATTGTTTCAGTGGTCCGAAGTGATTATAAATGTATATAATATAGGAGTATGTTACGGTTCCAAATGCACATTTTCTAGCAACGATATTATTTCTCCTTCGAAATATGTAACACATGCAATTTAGCAATGTAAATTGACCATCATTCTTTCCAAGACCTCGATAACATTTCCCTTCCACGTGGGAATGTTTCAGAAATTCCCAGGATGTTCAGTCTTCCTAATCACCCGTTTGTGACCACCAATCAATCCCGAGCTCATCGCTTGATCAATGAAAGCCTGAACACCTTCTGGAGTGTCATCCAAATCGTACAGACGACGCTTGGCAATAGGGTCGATGAATAAGCAAACGACGGCAGTAGAGCGCTGCTTCGCGGACCTATTACTGTATCCGTTGCTACCGCCCACGAGAGCTAACGGGCCAATTTCACTCCCAGCGAAGTATCCCAAACACGGAACTTCCGGAAATACCCTTGCAAAACGACTGGCATCTTCCATATCTTCGTCTATGAGAGGTTTCGAAGTGCTTGAGCAAGATGGAACGGGGGCACCTCTCAGTGGTCCACGACCTGAACAGCTGAACATGAGGGCACCAAGGATCTCCTCGCCTTTTGTCTCCTCACGCAGAACTGAGACTCTGTGATCCATGTCGACACGACATGCCTCTCCGTCCATGTAAAAGAAGTCAACCTCAGCCCCCTCTAGTGAATCCTCTTGATCAGGAGATCCATCCGTCGGGACAATAACAGAACCCAACAACCCACAAAGTTCCCTATCCAGAAGATGCAATTCAAATCCATCATCATGCGAACGTTTCACGCCGACGAAAGAAGCTTTTTCGTTAATCGCACGTTTGTACAAATCCATGGCATGAATTGTTTCTCCCGTCTCCACGTGAGTGAAGGAAAAGATGCAGTGTGCTGATTTCACGTTCTGGAAACCCAAGTCAGGTGGACCTATATTAAAACCCATTTCCTCGTCCTTTACCACATAAGGTGATGACTTCTGTGGGACTCCATGAGTCACACTCCTCACACCGCGTGAAACCATGCTCCTGACCGGAACGCTTCCGCCGAGTACTACGCCAAATATTGCGTCTTTGACCCCCTCTATCTGGATCCATGCATTCGGATTTACCATACTCTTAGTCTGAAGTTGGAGAGCGAGATCTACGAGGTCTGCCTTCTCACTGCACTGTTTCAATTGAGCATTACTCCCACCCAGGCTCGTGATCTTGCGTCGGAGCAGCTTGACCGGAAAGGTCAGAAGATACTCACGCGTCAGAAAATACTTGTGAATAAAGCCACCATCACACGCTCCACCCACGATTGTCGTGTTAGGAATCTTAGACTGAATTGCCGAGACGAATATATCCACCATAGCAGCGCTCGTCCCAGTCGCATAAACGATGATTGATTTCCAATGCTGATCACCCGCAATGGCTAGTTCGTCTGCAAACATCTCAAAATCTTGCTCTACCATCCTCGGGCTACGCTTTTGACTTCCATCGAGGGCGAATGGTCGGATTTCGGCATCGGGAAAGCTGGCAAACATGACCGATGAAGTAGACGTATATTCCGTCGCAACATTATCCTCATCTTTTTTGCCGAGATTTACCAGAACAGTACCAGCAGTAACTCCCAACAAAATAGCGTTCGATGGCATTGATCCAAGCACTGCCATAGCAAACTCTTTCCCACTAGTAGCATCATCCCGTTTAGTGGCATTGAAAGATAATACAAGATTTGGAGGCTTTTGAATGAGTTGTATAGGAGCCGATGCCACTTCCTTCGCCGATCGTTGTTTGCAATTGCTTGCATCCCAACTCGATGAAACAACTACCTCCGGGCCACGCAGACGCCGGTATTCGCACACCAAATACAGGTGTCGTTTCGACGTCGCGGCCAAGACGCCCGAATCGAGCACATTGAGATACTCAATGACATTGAGGACGACGTTGTAGTTTAGGTCGTCCATGGTGCGAATCTGTGCGAATCCCTTCCAACCCCTGGAAACGGGCGCGGCGCTACCTCCGCTCAAAGGTTCTTCCCCGAAGACGAGACGACTGGAGAGAGCGCAGCACATGCTGACGGTGTTCATGTGAACTCCGGTGCATTCGGTTTAATAATAGATATAAAATGACAACGGTGGAAGAGAAACAGCGTGAGTTGGATGCCCTCCAATCGGCGTTCGACGATTACATCGCATCCTCGCGTGAACTTGAGGAAGAGTTAGATGCCGAACTGTCTAAGTGTCAAAATGATTTGACCAAGGTTGAATCCATCAATGCCGCACTGTCATCACAGCTTGCGAATACCCAACCGCAATTGAATTCACTCGAGGTGAAGGTATCTACACTAACGATACAATTATCGTCCGAATCACAACGACGTGTTACCGCCGAAATGAAATGTGAAGAGGCCGAGAATCGGTTGCGTGAATCAGAGGGGGCGCTTGCGGCTGTCCGATCGAGTGAGATGCGCAAACTCAAGGAGGAGAATGAGGATTTGTGTGAACGGTTAGCATTCGTGGAGGGTGAGGCAGATGATTACCGCAATGAATTAAACACCGAGCGTGAACGCCACCGCGAGGAGATCGAGGAGCTACGAGGGGATGTCAATGTGTTAACCACAAAGTTGAGCCAGAGGGAAGAAGAATTAGAACTGTTAAAAGTCAATATGAGCAATGTTGAAGAGGAAAAGAAGGGGGGAGAGGAGGGTGATGACGAAGCATACGCTCACATTGGCGACGTCGCGGGGGAAGGCGACGATGAAATATTTGATTCGACGCCAGCACCATCGTCGGATGAACGAGACGAGTACATCAAAACACTCGAAGAGGAGCTTGAATTAGTCACCGAGCAACTCATCGAGGCCGAGACGAAATTATCGAGAACGCAGGTTGAATTGGACGACGTATTGGCAGAGGCTGAATTGCAAGCATTCAAACCATCAGAAGATGGCCCATTGGAAGTGGCTGAGGCAAACAACCAATTATTAGAAAAAATACACGAGCTAGAGGAGAAGAATATCTTTTTACAGGGGGAATGTAAGAAACTCAAAGAAGAGCTCGAATTGGTTTTGGAAGAATTGGCGTTATCCAAAGAAGAGCTACAAGCACATGACGAGGATAGGAAAGAACGATCGGACGAATTGGTTTTGGAGCGGAAACAGTATGCAAAAGAAGTCAATGTACTTCAATGTCAAATTGAGAAACTATCATCCGAATTACGAAGTCAGGAGATCCAATCAAAGTCGATGGAGGAGGCGCTCTTGCACTCGAAGGAGGAGACTCGAACGGTGAAAGAGGATGTAGTGCGATTGGAATCGGCTTTGTTGAGCTCTAGAGAAGCCTGTGAGAAGTTGCAGTCAGCGTTCGATGAAATATCTCATCGAGAACGTGTAGATATGTCAGATCAGAATCAGGCACACGAGCAAATTATGGCACTGAAAATGAAGGAAATTGGTGACCTCAATGTACAAGTTTGCGAATTGAAGGAGGAGCTTACCAAGGTGAAGGATAATAATATATTAATTACTAAGACGCTAAAAGATGCGGAAGAAAAAGTGTTGAGTCTGCAAACAATAATCGATGAGCAACGACTGGACGTGTTAGATGCGTCTGCTGTATCGTCTTCGCAAGAGCTTGCCGATGCACGAGATGCAATAGTCTCCTTAGAGAATCTTCTGGAAGCTAAAAGGAAGGAGGTGGACGACCAACAGATGGAGATGGCCGCAGTCCGAGCATCGCTACAGGAGAAATTATTGAATGCACATACGGAGCTGACAATCGCTCAGGAGGAGATGACCCTGACGCGAACCAAGCTGATGGCGCTCGAAAGTGCTCGTTCGAGTCGATTGGCGGAGGATCAAAGTCGTGCTGACAATGAGAGTACACGTGATCTTGACGTTCAGAAACAATTGATGGATGCTAATAGTGGTCATAAAAAAGTCGCAGAGAAGGACGACAAGGAGCCGGTAACAGATCTGATCAGCATGGAGGATAGTAGCATCGATGATATTCTGCAATCAAACGATCCCGAAATGATCGCCAAGGAAGTTCGTGCGTTGGCAAAGAAGATGTCTGCACAGAAGTCATTTAATGCCGAGCTGCTCACGCGTATCCTAAAACTTCAGGGGAATATTCAAGTGTGCTGCCGTATTCGACCCATGACAGCTAACGAAAAGCAACAGGGTTTACATGAGGTAGTGCAACCTTTAAGCGAGACAGAGGTTGGTTTCTTCGATGAGAGTACGAAGTCGTGGAAATCGTATGCATTCGACAAGGTCTGGGGTGCAGAGAGTAAACAGATGGACGTCTTTCAAGATGTTGAGCCGCTGGCATTGAGTGTGATTGATGGTTATAATGCATGTATCTTTGCTTACGGTCAGAGTAAGTTCGCTTGACATTTGTTTACTTGTTTCATCAATTAATTCACCTTCTCAATGCGTCCTTTACGTTGAATAGCTGGAAGTGGGAAGACATTTACAATGGAGGGAAGCAAAACGAATTCTCAGTACGGTATCAGCCAGCGGACCATCCATAAAATCTTCAGTTTGGTGCAAGATAAGGCTCGGCAGCACCAGCAAAATGTGAATAGCCAGGATGGAGAATCACCACAATTTATTTATAAGATCGAGGTTGGTATGCTCGAAATTTACAATGACGAAGTCTATGACCTTCTTGAGTCAGGATTTGCAACTCCTCGTAAGAAAGCTACGAGTGACTTTGGCGCTGGAAGTCCCCAAAAGAAATCGTTGGATATTCGTCTCTCCGCAGAAAACACTGTCGAGGTACCAAACCTGATAAAAGAATCTGTTACCTCTGTTGCCGAAGTATTGAATGTTTTAGATCGGGGGAATGCGAACCGTGCTACAGCTTCGACAAACCTCAACGAGCATAGCAGTAGATCCCATATGATCTTACGCGTTGACGTTACATCGGGATTTGGTCAGGTAATGAATACTGGAGTTCTGTACCTTGTAGACTTGGCCGGCAGCGAGCGTGTGCGTAAGAGCGAGGTGGTAGGGAAAGAGTTGAAGGAGGCGCAGCATATCAACAAAAGCCTGTCTGCACTCGGCAACGTCATGGAAGCTCTAGATAGAAAGGCATCACATGTTCCATACAGAGATAGCAAGCTCACTTACTTATTGCAAAATTCGTTGGGCGGGAATTCAAGAACGATGATGGTTGTGACAGTATGCCCGCATAATAACTCCTCAGACGAAACATCATACGCCCTTAAATTTGCAATTCGCGTACGGAGAATCAACGTGGGATCGGCACAAAAGAACGTGAAGGCAAAGAACTTGGAAGAAACAGTGAAGAGCTTGACTTCAGAGATGCAAATGATCAGCAAAGCAAAGGAAAGATCAGAGTCACAGTTACTCACTTTGAAACGAGAGAAAGAGCGGGTGGAGGAGAAACTGACCAAGACTTCCCAATCACGTGCCACATCCAAGGAAGAAATGAAAAGCCTTGCCGTTCTCAAGCAGACCAACGATGATATTACAGCACGGTGGCAAAAAGAAAAGGGCTTGCGTGAGGAAAAGACAACTGAACTGACTAGAGTGCAAGAAGAGGTGAGAAATTACTCGTGTCATCTTTTTCTTGATACGCGGCGTGACTAACTGACTTATCATTACTTTCACCTAGCTTCACCGAGCCCAAATTGAGTTGCGAAGTCTGAAAAGAGATCAGGAATCACTGCAACGGCAGAATGGACAAAAGGATGACGATCTTGTGAAAATGAAGAAAGACTTGCAATCCCTGAAGGAACAACTCAACGGAGAGAAGATTCGACTGAGGAGAAGCTTAGTCATGTCGTCGCGTATTCCCGCACCTACAAGTAGTCCATATGCTGCTAGCACCAGCCGAAAAACTTTGCCATCGAAATTTGCATCGGGCGTGAAGCCTCTTGAAGCAAATAACTTCAAAGACAGAAGTACGTTGCCATTACAAAAAATATCCGGGCTTAAGCCTCCACTGCCGAGAATTACTACTGATGCTTCAGCTACTGACCAAGCTAGTCAAGATGTCGCCCGTATTCGTTTTCGAGTATTGAAGATGTTACAAGAGCACGATCCGACTAAGGTTGCAAAGATTGATGTGGTGATGGCCAAGTTTGAAGGTCGAGAAACGGAGCTGTTAGAAAAGATGATCGCAAGATATGAAGGTACAGGTGAAGGTGGCACAAATGAATCTAGTTCTCTTGCAAGCGAATCGAATACGACATGTAGTGACGGTAGACCTAAAAGCCGACAGGATGCCTCACTTGAGAAGCACATGGCAAGGATGAAGAGGATAAGAGCTGTGACAGGAAAGGAAAGCTAGATCCTAGCTGTACTGCATTCATTTCTTATCATTCAAAATTTGGTAGCTGCCAAGGCTCTCCTTCCACTAAATGCTTTGATATCGTGTTGTCTCTTTAAATGTTCTTACCCACAACACTATCCACATCATCTTCAACACAATATTTACGTACAATGTTGCAGTACATGCATACCATGTTGGACGAATTGAACTACAACGTTGTCCTCAATGCGATTGAGTACCTCAATGTGATCGACTCCGGCCGACTCTCCGCGACGTCGAAACGCTACCTGTACCTGGTGTGCGAATACCGGCGTCTGCGTGGTCCGGAGGTAGTTGTTTATTCTAGTTGGGATGCAAATAATCTCAGAATCCGATCGGCGGTGGAAGTGGCGTTGGCTCCAATACAACTCATTCAAAAGCCTCCAAATCTTGTGCTAGCATTCGAGTCCGAACAAGACGTCATGGAAAATGATTTCGCATTGCAAAGCTGTCTGTCCTTTGTGCTGCCATCGAATGCAGTTGTGTTGGGCGCTTGCGCTCCCAATATACAAGTAAATCTTGGTAGGAAGGACCAGGTGCCGGTAGAATCTACGTCAGCGGCGTCCGTCATGTTTGCCAGCTTCCAGAATGCCGTCATCAGTACATTTATGTTCGATGGAAATATTGTTCCTGATGGTTTTCAACACAGCGGTGCGGACATGAAAAAGATGGCTATTCAATTCGAGGAATTTGCGAACGAACTTATGCTAACCCAACAACACTGGAAGTCGATAATAGTTTACGCAGCGGGACAAAGCGCTGAGTTCGTTGGAAAATTTGTATCCGTAATGCAGTCAAATTTGCACAATATTGACATAGTTGGTGGTATGTGTGATTGCGGGTATGTCACTATTCTTCCCTCGCGGAATGATCTTAGTACGACCAAAACGGCGAGACAATTGCGACTTCTTATTAGGAGTCTCGGTGGCAGTGAATCTCAAATAGATGCAGCAATTGAAAAGTCGGATCTTGTTGATCTTGCTTGTCGGCTTCTGATTCAGCGTGAAGGTGGGACTGTTGAGGCTGTCACAGACGGTATATTTGGTATTGTTCTCGGTGGAGATGTCCCGGTAAAGAGTATCGTCTCACGCGGCGTTAGGAGTATTACCCACAATGTTCCTCAGCCATCGTCACCATACGTTGTCAAGACCTCGGGTCTTTACACCAAGGGTGGTTTCGAATGGTATCATCATATCAAGGATTTCACTCATAGAAAAACTGGACGCACAATCAGTGTAATGGAATTATTTACACAGGCAAGAGACAACGACGCTGATTTTTTCGGCGTAAGAAGACCTCATGACGATGGATTCGAATTGTATGATATAGACGAGGAATTTACTCTTGAAGAGGAAGCGCTGTCGGTTCCTTCAAACTGGTCACCCGACGGAGATTATGGCAAGGATAGTCCACAGGGTTCATCGAGTGAAGAGAGTCTCATGGGGGCCGAGGTTGATTTCTTTTGTCTGGATGGAGAGGCATGCTGTCAGGATGTCGATCGTACTCTCTCCCTGCTGCGTGACCAGACGCAAGGTGAGGAAATCCTTGGCGCAATCATGTTCAGCTGCTCGGGTCGGGGTCCGCGACAAGGTCAACTAATTCGCGAAGACATGATGGACGCGACACGATTTGCAAGGGCATTCCCTGATGTTCCGTGTCTGGGATTTTACGCCGGAGGGGAAATCGGGCCGATGGCGCTTGTGGGCAATCAAAACGTTTTTCGTAAAGGACGATCCGCGGTACAGGGTTTTACCACCGTCTTCTGTCTGTTCATTGTCCCAGTTGTCAAACGGCGAGAATATGAGTTGGATGACGGTCCGGATGCTGTACAGGCCTTCATGGAGGATAGGCTCAGGTAGACTACAGCAAGTGGTAGACATCCTTTACATCAAAGTTAACTTTCCAAGCTTAATTTTATCAGATATGTAGGCATACTTCTTCATGTTGGAAATTGATATTTACAGCGCACAGTCGTTCCTCAAACTGACTTCTTTGATGTCGCAATTTTGCACGTCCATATCTGCAAAATCATTGCAGCAGACGTTATCAACAACTGTGATAGGAAGAAGGCCACAGCACATGCAACAATAGAAACCAACCGAAAGTTCGGTCCAGATAGAAAATCGCCCGGTGTCGGTGGCGGCGAGAGCATGTAATTGATATTTATCCCATATCGCAATGACAGTGGTACGGCAATGCCAAAGTAGAATAATGCAAAGTATGCACATGCCAATACCCACCATCGAAGGAAATTTAACAAAATCCCACCACCATTCCCTCCTTGTAGGAATGACAATGCCGATATTTTACCACAGTAAAGCAGATATATTGGTAATGTTATTAGTGCATAATGCATGACGAAGAAGAATGGGATTTCCATCCACATGGTAATATCGCTCGTATCGGGCGTGGCCACGGCAACTATCGCAAGTATTGAGTATGGTATTAATAATTGGTACAATATATGCATTGCCTGTGTTCGTAACGGCAGGTAGCATAATATCATATATATGGTCCATAATACATTACAGGGCATACCCATCATTAGGATTTTACCAGGATATCCATTAAGCTTGTATATGAGCTGACATGTATAAATAATTGACGTGATTACCTTGATGAGGAGTGGTGGGTTAAGATCGTTCGCTTTCTCTTTCGGATATCGTGTTAGTCTGGGTTGTATGATTCGTATTAGAAATACTGATATAAGTACGACAATAACATATTCAACAACGTGTCGTTCGGGTGGGAGGTACCAACTCGCGACCATGGCGCGATGACCCTCCATTAAGTCTTTGCAGTAGACAACGTGCTCAGTAGAGCTTTCGCCATTCGGACCAAGATAGCAGATATCATGTCCAGATTGTTCGATGGCAGGTGGAGGAGAATCGAGGAGGGTGAGATTGATCGATCTAACGGCGTTGCCGACCATTGATGTTAGTAACGACATCGTCAATATCGTCACTTGAACTTGGCGGGAACTAGAAAAATCAAAATATTCGTCACAACAACAACAACAACAACAACAACAATGCTGAAGTGTATCTTGCCGAGGAAGAGTGTATGAACTATATTAAATATGATATCAACGATGAAAGATGATGATGATGCTTGCTTACAACGACCATCA
>Ga0247843_1004109_pt1 | contig 22304 bp, 18 predicted proteins | sample LaCruzMarch2017__FD_192420 | JGI IMG/M metagenome (GOLD analysis project Ga0247843, IMG submission 192420) | Freshwater microbial communities from meromictic Lake La Cruz, Castile-La Mancha, Spain - LaCruzMarch2017_8m | ecosystem: Environmental > Aquatic > Freshwater > Lake | place: Spain...
AGAGTATGGCCGGCCAGATTAATCTGGAGTATTTCAAACCCAACAAGGCGGAGAGGCTGTTCATCAATGGCTATGCGAACACAGGCGGTCGGCTGGAGCTGAATGTGCAGACCGCTAAGCAGTTCACCGAGAAAGTGGGCACGCATTTGAACGTGCATCTCAGCGGCATTGTGGCCGAGAACGACATGAATGACGATGGCTTCATGGACATGCCGAAATCAACCCAGATGAACTTCTTCAACCGTTGGACGATTGATGGCAAGCACACCTTCGGGCAGTTCGGAATTCGCGCCCTTTATGACGACAAGGTGGGCGGACAGCTCGGCTTCCGATCGGGGATGGCACGCACGGAGACCACGCCCTACGGCATCGGCATCACCACACGGCAAGTTGATTTGTTCACCAAAACGGGTTTTTTCCTTCAGAAGGTTGATGATATGAGCATCGCACTCATCACCAACTGGCGGTATCACGATCAAGTGTCGTTCTTTGGGATGAAGGATTATGATGGTGTGCAGCGCAGCATCAACCTCAATCTGCTTACCCGCAAGGGCTGGGACGAAGACCACCACGAACTGAAGGCCGGCCTTTCGTTCCTCTATGACAACTTTGATGAGGTGTATAACGACAGCGCTTTTGCCCGCATCGAGCAGGTGCCTGGTGCGTTTGCGGAGTATGCGTTCAACATCCCGGAGAAGTTCTCCGTGCTCGCAGGTTTCCGTGCCGACTACCACCTGCTGTATGGTTGGTTCCTGACGCCACGCTTGCATCTGCGCTACAATCCGACCGAGAACACGGTGGTTCGCCTAACGGGTGGACGCGGTTACCGTACGGCCAACGTCTTTGCCGAGCATGGTGCTGTGTTGGCCAGTTCCCGTACCGTGAGGGTGTTGGAGGCCTTGCAGCCCGAGCAATCGTGGAATGTTGGCGTGAGCGTTTCGCACAACTTCAAGGTGTTGGGCAAGCCCGCTTCGGTCTATGGCAGTTTCTACCGCACTGATTTTGTGAATCAGGTAGTGCTCGACCTCGATGCGGATGTGCGCGAGGTGCGGTTCTACAATCTGAATGGAAGTTCTTACTCAAACGCTTTGCAAATGGAAGTGTCCTACGAACCTGTGAAACGGTTGGAGCTGAAAGCAGCCTACAAATGGAATGATGTGTGGGTCACCACTGCCGGCCAGTTGAAAAAGCGTGTGCTTGCCCCGCAACATGCGCTGCTGGGAACGATCCACTACGCCACCAAGTTTGACAAATGGCAGTTCGACCTGACCATCCAAGGCCACGGACCGCGCAGATTGGCCAACACCACTGCGAATCCCGAGGAATACCGCCTGCCCGATACCTCGCCTTGGTACATGACCATGAACCTGCAAGTGACCAAGAAATTCAAGTGGTTTGAGGTGTATGTGGGTGCCGAGAACCTGACCAATTTTGTACAAAAGGATGCTATCATTGCCAGCAGCGACCCTCATGGCCCGTTCTTTGACGCATCGCAGGTCTGGGGGCCAGCAATGGGGATCAACCCCTATCTTGGGTTCCGATACTCACTAAAATAAACGTTAACCAAAACTATTGTCATGAGACCAATTTTCATTTTTACAGCCATTATTCTTTCTTTCGGAACTTCATTTGCTCAGAAAAAAGGGGTAGAAACGGTTCAAATCAAAACCTCCGCTGTCTGTGAAATGTGCAAAGAGACCATTGAAAAAGAAATGAGTTTTACCAAGGGAGTAACAGCTGCTTCGCTCGATGTAAAATCGGCCATACTAACTGTTTCTTTCCGAAGCAATAAAACATCATTAGAAGCCATTCGAAAAGCAATCAATGCAATTGGATACGATGCAGATGAAAGCCCCGCAACTCCCGAAGCATACGAAAAGCTGCATGGTTGTTGTAAAAAAGATAGCCACTAGCAAATGTTGGTTAGCAAACCGATTATCACCTTCGAGGAGTTTCAACTGCTGGATATTCGAATAGGAACAATCACTTCTGCGCTCGATTTTTTGAAGGCAAACAAACCTGCTTACCAACTGATGATAGACTTCGGAGTTTTGGGCCGCAAGCAATCTAGCGCTCAGATTACACATCTTTATTCGAAAGAAGCGTTACTCGGGAAGCAGGTGGTTGCAGTGGTCAATTTTCCACCTAGACAAATTGCCAATTTCATGAGCGAGGTGCTGGTGCTTGGTGTATTGAATGCCGATAATACCGTAGTGCTTTTGCAGCCGAAATCTGCCATAGTCAATGGAACTTTGGTAAAGTAATCACTCGTGCAATCGAGTGTTTTGAGGACCCATGATTTTCGTAACCAATCAATTGCCTTTCGAGTTAAGCAACTCCCATGAATTCGAATTCGCAAAATTCAAAGATTCCAAAAGCTCCGCAAGCACAGGAGAGCCATCGCTTTCTCCGATTAATTGGGCTAAAGCATTTTGGCAAAAAGTTCAACCGCACCCAGGAGCTTATTGAAGAGGTATCGACAGAAGAACTCAAGGCCGAGATGGAATTGGTTTCCGATAAGTTCAACATCCGAGCCGCGTGGGTAGCTGTAGTGTTTGTCCCCATTTTCGCCATCACCGATTATCTAAATCTGCCGCATGGTTGGTTTACTATTTTCATCATTCGGTGTAGCATTTCAATCGGCATGACCATCATGCTGCTCAACCGAAATAGATGGCATTTAACATCTGCCCTCATCGCCATCATTTCATTCATTTTTATTTCACTTCAGAATGCGTTCACCTACACATTGGTTGACGAGCCTCATATCCTTCAACATAGCATCAATTATATAGCGCTGTTGATTGGTGCGGGTATGTTTTTGCTTTGGCCATTGATGTATTCTGTGGCTATGGTGATTATCTCGTTTGTTGGCACCATGTTTTTTTTAGGCATGAACGAGTCCATCTCGTTTGATTTTTTCCTGCTTCATGGAGGTCTTTTGCTTGGTGCGGTGGCCATATTCATGGTGGCACTCATTCAGTTCCGCTATTCGCTTACGGTGAAAGAACTAAAGACCAAATTGGCGCTTAAGGTTTCCAACGAATTGTTGGTGCGGCAAAAGGCTATTACCGAATCGAAAAACGAAGCAATCACCGATAGCATTCACTATGCTAAGGGCATTCAATCAGCCATTTTGGGGAGCACACGACCATTGGCGCAATGGTTCGAGGGGGCGTTTGTGTTTTATGAGCCGAAAGATATTTTGAGTGGTGATTTCTATTGGTTTTATTTCAATGAATCTACAGGTGTAAAAACAATAATTGCTGCCGATTGCACAGGACATGGAGTGCCAGCAGCACTGATGACCGTTATGGGCAATTCCTTGTTGGATGAAATCGTAATTCAAAAGCAGATTACATCACCTGACGATATTCTGAGAACATTAGACCAACGTCTTATAGAAAGCCTTGGCCGCAATGCCACCGATAGTCAGCGCATGAATGATGGCATGGATATGAGTGTGCTGTCTATTAATGAAACCCATGTGAGTTTTGCTGGGGCCAACAACCCGCTTGTCCGCATTAGTAATGGTGTTTTATCCAGTATTAAAGGGTCCAAATTTCCAATTGGTAGTGAACAGTATGCCACGGAAAAGGTGTTTGAAGTTCACTCTTTCGAGCGCAAAAAGAATGATAAGCTTTATCTCTACACCGATGGTTTTCAAGATCAATTTGGTGGTCCAGTAGGCCGCAAATACTTGAGTCGAAACTTTAGAAATTTACTTTTACAGATAAGTGCATTACCAATGGATCAGCAGCGAGCTGTGCTACAAAAGGACTTTCGTTCGTGGAAAGGATACATCGAACAAACGGACGACATCCTCATCATTGGAATGGTACTCTGATTCCTACAAACAAAAAAGCACCCCGAAAGGTGCTTTTTCAAAATTGTGGTGACTACAATTTAATCGTCACTTCTACCCATATAGCTCATCACGAAGTATGCAAGAGTAGCAACCGAAGCTAAAGCAGCTACTATGTACGTGCGTCCTGCCCATTTTAGCGCGGTAGATGCTCCGTCCATTTCTGCGCCAGATGTGGCCACACCACTACTGCGCAACCAAATTAATGCGCGGTTGCTCGCGTCCATTTCCACCGGAAGTGTAATCACAGTAAATAGTGTGATAGAGGCTTGCAAAATGATGATTGCTAAAAGCGCTTGATTGTAGAGATTGGCACTGAAAGCAAGAAAAATCATGGCGATGTAAACCCAGTTAAGTGCCTTTGAACTAAAATTAACTATGGGAACCAATTGCGAACGCATTTGCAGCCAAGGATACTGCTTGGCATGTTGCACCGCGTGACCACATTCGTGGGCTGCCACCGCTGCGGCACTAATGCTTCTACCCGAATAAACCTCTGGGCTAAGGTTCACCGTTTTGTTCATCGGATTATAGTGGTCGGTAAGCTTGCCTGGCACAGATTCGATGGTCACATCAAAAATGCCGCTATCGTTCAGCATGCGCTGTGCCACTTGTGCCCCAGTAAGATTGGACCGCAATCCTTCTTCTGAATATTTTTTGAAGACACTTTTTAATCGGGCACTCACTGCCATGCCTATTCCAGCAAAGACAAGTGTAATTATTAGTAACGAGGGATCAAATCCAAACATAGTTAGAGAGTTTTAGTTTTTGGTTAGGTGTCGGATATAGCAACTGATATTCCAAAGCCACAGCACAAATGTACAATTGGCTGTAGCTGTCCAATTGACGCTTCAAGTGTTAATTGCTCATAATTTTTCCGCCATTATGACCGATGGATTTCTACGAAAATGACATTATGGCACTAAACAATGGCGTTTTTTCCAGTGGCATAAGTTCTGCTGAGCGAAAAACATGTTTAACCTTAAAAACTCAAACACCATGACACTTGTAAAATTTAAAAGACCTAATGTATTGTTTCCTAGCATTATGGATGATTTTTGGAAGGATTTGCCTTCCATGGAAACAGCTTCTTTTGTGCCATCGGCCAACATAAAGGAGGAAGAAAATGGCTATGTTCTCGACCTTTCTGCACCGGGATACAACAAGGCCGATATCACCATTGCGGTGGATAATGAAGTGCTCACCATTAGCGGAAATCATCAAGAACAAACGGAAGAGAAAAAGGATAATTTCTTAACCCGCGAGTTCCGCACTGGAAGCTTTAAACGTTCGTTTAATCTTGGAAAATTGATTGACACAGAGAAAATCAATGCCAAGTATGAGAACGGAATTTTGCGTGTAGAACTTCCAAAGGTGGAAATGTCAGTGCGCAAAACCAAAGAGATTACTGTGGCCTAAGGGTTAGGACACTTACACAAAGCAAAAGCTCTACTGGCCTCTGTCAGTGGGGCTTTTTGTTTTTGTTCAAGCTTCCAAAGTATTGGTCATTCATCACTTGTATGTACGCTTCTATAGTGTTTAGACTAATGCTCTGACGTCTTTGATTCAGAAACTCTGGCTCGAATACTGGTTTTGGTTCATAGGAGTTCGAATCTGCGTTCAATTGCATTTGAGTGCCATATTCCTGAAGTTGTCCTTTGTTCACTTTGACTCTATCGAAGAGATACGCGTAGTCTGCCCCTGAGGCGGAACCTAGTGCTACAAGATTTTTCATTTGCGCAAGCACGCTATCTTGAAATGGAACGTGCAAATCTTGATGTTGAACCAGTAACCAGAAGTCATGAGCTCCCGCCTTACCCACCAATTGAAAGGTTGGGAATCCAAATTGGTTGAAAATACTTTCGAGACCGAAGTAATTCAGACTGTCTGTTTCATGAATCTTGTTTCTAATTTCAGTCAAAGAGATAGAATCTTTTGGAAGTTGTCCGTTGATGAATTTAGTATGCAGATTTCTCCATAACTGATCCTCGGTCACCATACTATGCAATATCTGAACTAAAGATAGGTTTATCGCTGGTTCAGAAGAGCTCTTGTTTGGGCCTGGCATTTGAGCTAGAGCACCCGATAGGTTAAGCCCAAACACTAATGACAGCATCCATTTTGGCATTACTCGCACAACCTAATCTTCAAACCCTTTCTCCGAAAATCCAACAATCAGATCTTTGCCAAAGACAAGGCTTGGCGTTTGAAATCCTGGTTTGTAGTGGCCCTTTAGAATTTCGTTGGCAATGTGAACGGCCGTTAGCGCAGTAAGCGTATAGCCTTCGGGTGTGCGTATGGATGAGGACATTTTTTCGCCTTTGACATTGGTTACAAACCCTGTGAGGTGCATAAAACTCGTTGCGCGCTCCTCATCCGTAGGTCCCGGTTTTCCTGCTCTTATTTTCTTCCTTAATCGCTCTTTGAACCATTCTGTGCCAGTAAACCAACTAAAATAACGCCCCAATTTCATGCCCTTAGCCAGCTTCTCGGGCATGGCCATATAAACGCGGATGTTGGGAATTCCGGTGCTGAAAAATGCGGTGAACACATCGCCCCAAGGAATAGTAACGGCCGTGAGGTTCTTTCCCCCAAAATCGAAATGTTGCATGTCGAATGCATCGGGTACGGCCTTCAATGCACCGTTTTCGCGAATAGTTCCACCATTGCCCATGCCTTCCACAACAGTAAGACTAGTTCCCCGAGAACTTTTTCCCGAACTATAAAATGCCATCACTAGACTTTGAGCATCGGTCATTCGTGATTTTAAATGCGCAGCTAAGCAATCGCTGGGCACCACATCGAAGCCCGTGCCTGGCAGCAGCATCACGCCTTTGTCCTTGGCTTGTGCGTCATAGCCCTGTGCCTGTTGGAATACAGCAATTTCACCCGTAATGTCGGTGTAATGCACCCCGTTTCTAATGCAGGCTTCCACCATCGGTTTGGAAGTGTGGATGAACGGCCCAGCGGCATGAATTACCACCTTGGCACCTGCTAAGAGCGCGTCAAGTTCAGAAGGGATAAGGTTGCACGCTTTAAATTGTAGATTATACACCTTGGCCAATGCGGCAAGTTTTGATTCGCTTCGTCCACTCAATAGTGGTTTCATTCCAAGTTCAATCGCTTGTTTCACAATGAGTTCGCCCGTATATCCGTATGCTCCGTAGATGATGATTTCAGCCATAATTTTTCTGTTGAATTAAGGTTGCAAGTTGACCATAGTTTTTGAACTTGCGCACTGATGGAAATCCAATCAAGTTCCCCCAAACTAGAACGCACCCTTGGCCCTGTGATGCTCTGGGGGCTTGGCGTGGGCTACGTTATCAGTGGCATGTATTTCGGGTGGAATCTTGGCCTTGCAGAAGGAGGCACGCTAGGGCTAGGTATCGCCACACTGTTCATCATCGTAATGTATGTCACCTTCACATTCAGCTACACCGAACTGGCCTGCGCCATTCCAAAAGCGGGTGGAGCATTCGACTATGCCGACCGTGCCTTGGGCCGAAAATGGGGCTTTGTGGGAGGTATGGCGCAAATCATCGAATTCGTGTTCGCACCGCCCGCCATCGCTGCCGCCATCGGGGCCTATTTCCAGCTTTTTATCAAAACAGAACCCGTCATGCTATCTATCGCGGGTTGGAGTATTGAGCTCCCCTGGATGGCCATCCTCGCCTACTTCGCTTTCACGGCCTTGAACATTGCGGGGGTGAAGGCGGCCGCCATGTTCGAGCTGGTGATCACCATATTGGCCGTGGCCGAACTGCTCATTTTCGCAGGCGTAACGCTGCCATCGTTCGAAATGGTGCACCTCACCACCAATGCCCTGCCCAACGGCATACCGGGCATATTCGCGGCCATCCCGTTCGCCATCTGGTTCTTCCTCGCCATAGAGGGCGTGGCCAATGTGGCGGAGGAGACCGTGAACCCGCAGCGCAATGTGCTGCTCGGTTTCGGGTCGGCCATCCTCACGCTGGTCATTCTATGCATCCTCACCTTTGTCTCGTCTGTAGGGGTTGCGGGCTGGGAGGCGGTGGTCTATGATGCGCAGGGCAACGCTTCCGACAGCCCGCTGCCATTGGCCTTGGCGCATGTTGTGGGTGACAGCGGAGCTATGTATCATCTGCTGCTCACCATAGGGCTGTTGGGGCTGGTGGCCTCCTTCCATGGCATCATCCTCGCTGCGGGACGCGCCACCTACGAGTTTGGCCGCAATGGCCTTGCACCACAGGCCTTGGGGCAGGTGCATTCCAAATTCCGGACGCCCGCCAACGCGCTCATCTTCAACATGATTATCGGCATCATCGCACTGATGACGGGCAAAACAGGCCAGATTATCACCATTGCCTGCTTCGGGGCACTCGCGCTCTACATCATCAGCATGGTATCCTTTTTTGTGCTGCGCAAAAAGGAGCCCAACATGCCTAGGCCATTTAAGGTGCCGTTCTATCCGGTGTTTCCGGCCTTGGCGCTCATCATCGCCACCTTCAGCATCATCGCCATGACGTGGTACAATCCTGAGCTGGCTCTGATTTTCCTTGCTTTGATGGCATTTTCATACATTGCTCATTCCTTACTTCAATCCAATAGAAATGGAAACTAAAAACACAGACCGAGAAAACATCCTGAACGAAATCCGCAATTCCCCACACCTCAAGGTGAAAGTTGCCGTGGCCGATATTGACGGCATACTGCGCGGTAAAGTGATGCGCAAAGACAAGTTTCTTTCTGCTGTAGAAAGCGGTTTCGGTTTCTGCGATGTGGTATTTGGTTGGGACAGTACCGATGCGGCTTACGACAACGTTTCCTACACCGGCTGGCACACCGGCTATCCAGATGCTCAAGCCCGCATCGACCTCGCTACATTTCGCAAAGTGCCGTGGCAAGATGATATGCCTTTTTTCTTAGCCGACTTTCGCGATTCCAAGGGAGGTCCGTTGCAAGTATGTCCGCGCAGTCTACTCAAAACAGTACGCGACCGTGCCGAGGCTATGGGCTACAAGCCTTTCTTTTCGCAAGAATTTGAATGGTTCAATTTCAGGGAAGATGCCGAAAGCTTGAGAGAGAAAGGTTTTGCCAACCTACAGCCACTTACTCTAGGCATGTTCGGCTATTCCATAGTACGGAGTTCGCAGAACAGCGAGTTTTTCCTTGACTTGTTCGACCTTTTAGAGGAATTTGATGTGCCGATAGAAGGTCTACATACCGAAACAGGACCAGGCGTGTATGAAGCAGCTATACTGTATTCCGATATCCTCACCGCTGCTGATCGCGCAGTTTTATTCAAAACTGGCGTGAAAGAAATCGCACATCAGCACGGTATTATGCCCACCTTCATGGCTAAAATCAGTCCGAGCTTGCCCGGTTGCAGCGGCCACGTTCACCAGAGTCTATGGGACGTCAAGGCCAAAAAGAACCTCTTTTTCGATGCCAAAGGCCGCAAAAATATGAGCCCGCTTATGGAGAGTTATATGGCGGGCCAACTGCATTGTCTGCCACACATCTTGCCGATGATTGCACCCACCATTAACAGTTACAAACGCTTGGTAGAAGGCGCGTGGGCACCTACCACACTCACTTGGGCAACGGACAATCGCACAGTGGCTCTACGCGCCCTTCCCGAAGGCGAAAAGAGCTGCAGGGTAGAAACGCGAGTGGTAGGCTCGGACACAAATCCATATTTGGCTATGGCGGCATGCCTCGCGGCTGGGCTATATGGCATCAAGCATAATTTGAAGCTCTCCGTCACTGAGACCATCGGCAGCGGCTATCGCGACAAAGGAGCTGGTCTGTTACCTCGCAACCTTTGGGAAGCCACGCAGGCTATGAAGAACTCCGAAATTGCCACCGAGCTGTTTGGTGCCGATTTCGTAGCCCACTTCACCGCCACCCGCGAATGGGAATGGCGCGAGTTCTCCAAAGCTGTTACGGATTGGGAAACGAAACGGTATTTTGAGATTATTTAACCATCGCCCAATTTCTACTTTTAGTAGAATCTAGAGTTGACCTCCTGCATTATTTAGAAGGTACGGACCTAAACAATAGGTCTATACGGATTTATCATATTACCCATTTGGTGATGAAATATCCCGCTGTGCTTACCAACGCTGTGAGCACCACGCCCCAAATGATATCGATAAACACAATTGGCAATGGCCAATCTTTCAGTGTGGCAAGATTGGTGAGGTCGTAGGTAGCGTATGTGAAGAAACCGAAGAGGCCGCCATAAATGATGGCCGTTTGCAATGAATTCTTCTCTACTGCAGGTACAATGGCGAAGATGAAAATACCGATTATGAAGAGCAGGTAGAACACAATGGCCGCTGTCCAATTAATGTTGGGAGATAGAAAACTACCCAGATACTTTGCATATATGCCTTTGGCCACAAAGCCGAGCCAAACCATATCTATTGCGAAGAAAACAAGGGTCGTTAAGAAATAGCTGATAACAAGAGATTTAATCGACATGATTGTGAAAAGTTGAAGTTAAATAACAAGAACAGCCAAAGCTAGGTCTTGTTCTTAGTTAATCCGAATCCATTTGAATTGCATCATTGCCCATCCTTTGCTTTGAGGTACTTTTGCGCCTTGCCTTTTTGCATGGAGAAGACCGAAAACAAACGCCATATTGCCATACTTGGCTCCACGGGTTCCATAGGAACTCAAGCGTTGGAAGTAATAGCGGCCAATCCAGATTCTTTTCAGCTCGAAGTGCTCACGGCCAATGGCAATGCCGATTTGCTAATAGCGCAAGCGTTACAGTTTCGGCCCAATGCGGTTGTTATTGGCAACGAACAGCATTACGCCAAAGTGAAAGATGCACTTTTTGATGAAGGCATAAAAGTGTTTGCTGGTGAGGATGGCTTAGCGCAGATTGTAGAGATGGAGGACATCGACATGGTTCTTACTGCGTTGGTAGGCTATGCTGGATTGAGGCCAACATTGGCGGCTATTCGAGCGGGTAAGCACATTGCATTAGCCAATAAGGAAACCCTAGTTGTAGCGGGTGAGTTGGTCACTGCCTTGGCGCAAGAAAAAGGAGTCAACATCTACCCTGTGGATAGCGAGCATTCGGCCATCTTCCAATGTTTGGTGGGCGAATTTCACAATCCAATTGAGAAAATTTATTTGACTGCGTCAGGCGGGCCATTTCGTGGCAAAAAGCGCGATGAACTGATGCTGGTAACCAAAGCACAGGCGCTCAAACATCCCAATTGGGATATGGGCGCTAAGATTACAATCGACAGCGCCAGCATGATGAACAAAGGTCTGGAGGTGATTGAAGCCAAATGGCTTTTTGGACTGAAAACCGAACAGATTGATGTAATCGTGCATCCCCAGAGCATCGTGCACAGCATTGTGCAATTTGAAGATGGAAGTATGAAAGCCCAAATGGGACTGCCGGATATGAAACTGCCCATTCAATTTGCGCTAGGGTATCCAAATCGACTAAAAAGCGATTTTCCACGATTCAATTTTCTCAACTACCCAGCCCTCACTTTCGAGCAGCCAGATAAGGAATCGTTTAGAAACTTAGCCCTTGCCTTTGATGCATTAGACAAAGGCGGAAATATGCCGTGCATTCTTAATGCTGTAAACGAAATAGCGGTCGAAGCATTTTTGCAGGACAAAATCTCCTTTCTTGGCATGTCAGACCTCATTGCCGATTGCATGGCAAAGGCCACATTCATAGCCAAACCAAGCTATGAGGATTACGTGGCTTCGGACGCAGAAACGCGCATAATTGCAAAAGCAGGTATTAACTTTTGAGTATAAGAGCCACAAATTTTCTCGATTAGTAAGTGATTTATAGGTATTCGTAATTCATCATTCGCAATTCATAATTTCATAAATGGATATTTTAATTCAAGCATCGCAATTCTTCCTTAGTCTTTCAATTTTGATTGTGCTTCATGAATTTGGCCACTTCAGTGCCGCAAAATTCTTCGGGATGCGCGTGGAGAAGTTCTATTTATTCTTCAATCCATATTTCTCCCTTTTCAAGAAAAAAATTGGCGACACAGTCTATGGTATTGGATGGCTTCCCCTTGGTGGTTATGTGAAAATAGCGGGCATGGTGGACGAAAGCATGGACAAAGAGCAGATGGCTCAACCCGTGCAACCATGGGAGTTTAGAGCCAAACCAGCATGGCAACGTCTTATTGTAATGATAGGAGGTGTTACGGTAAATGTGATACTTGGTGTCCTAATCTACTGGGGAATTTTGTTTGTGTATGGCGATAGTTATCTACCAACCAAGAATGTGAAGTACGGTATAATGTGCGATTCCCTTGCGCTGGAAATGGGCCTTCGCAATGGTGATAAAATCTTGACCTTGGATGGAAAGGAAGTCGAGAATTTCGCTCAAATACCGATGGAAATTGTTTTGGATGGAGTAAAAGTGATTTCTGTAGAGCGCGATGGACAAGCAGTGGAGGTGCCTGTGGCTGCCGAAATGCACAGCAAATTGATGCGTGCTAAAGGGCTAATTTCTGTGCGGGTTCCCTTTCATGTAGACCGTTTTGCCCCTGGCTCTGTTGCAAAGGATGCTGGTTTTGCCAAGGGCGATGTAATTGTGGGGCTCAATGATAGTTCTATTGTGTATTTCGATGCGTTTAAAGACGCGCTTCAATCCTTCAAAGGGCAGTCGGTAGCTGTAAATATTGAGCGCGAAGGCAAGCCAATGAACATTACGTTGGATGTGCCTGAATCTGGCTTGCTCGGCATTTATCCTGCTGGCGATTTGAAAGAATTTTTTGAACTGAAAGAAGTGAATTATGGCTTTTTCGAAAGTTTGCCAAAGGGAATGGAAAAAGCCTACAGCACATTTGAAAACTACTTGCGCCAAATGAAACTCATCTTTTCACCAAGCTCGAAAGGTTATGAAAGCTTAGGTGGGTTTATCACCATCGGCAGCATTTTTTCTACCGAATGGAATTGGCTTCAATTCTGGAACATCACCGCGTTCCTTAGCATCGTGCTGGCAGTGATGAATATTCTGCCTATTCCTGCTTTGGATGGAGGCCATGTGGTATTTCTTCTTTATGAAATGATAACTGGAAAGCAACTGCCAGAGAAAGTGCTTGAAGTGGCGCAATACATCGGTATGATTCTATTGTTTGGTCTGCTCATCTTCGCCAACGGCAACGATATTTTTAAATTGTTCTCGAAGTGAAAACTAGAGTTTGGCTATTTTTCTTACTGATAGTTTTGGCCTCCAATAGGAGCGTAGCGCAATCGTCCATCGCGAAAGACAGCACAGAAAAGATGCTGCGCGCTGACAAAGTTCTGGTAGTTCCATTCGAAGACCGCATGTTTTTTACCGACATCATGCGCGAACTTTCACAGGGTAGTGGAATGACGCCACAGGAGGTGATAAGTTCGTTGCGCAGCGGTATTGTCAAGAGTATTGGCATTAAACTTAGCGATGCAGGTAGCAGTACTTTTCTGCATCCCGATTCTGTAGATAAGGCCTCGCTTGAGTCCATCTATGAACATTTGGTCTACAAGTTTACCCCAGTGCGTATCAGTCCTAAAAATCCTGAAAAAGAACCAGTAGGCATTCACGAAGGGCAAGTGCGCACTGTAAGAGACACGAGCACGCGCTACATGGCCTGTGCCTTCAAAGACACTGAAGTTCTCAGCAAATTGAGTACAGAAATAGGTGTGCAGAAGTGGATTGTTCTCAATCAAATGGAAGTACGGATGGATCTAAGCAACCCCGACTTGCTGGCTACAGACCCGCAATATATCGTGGCCATACATTACACCATTTTGGACACCAAAGGCAGCACCATTGCTGGCGGATTGGCCTCGCGCAAATTCAGCCAAGGCGACCACAATATCAGGCTCATGATGTTTGCCACTTTCCCTGACTTAGCCAAAACCATAGTGGCTTCCGAGGGAAAAACGAAAGGAACAAAAGCGAAGGAAAAGAAGTCAGCGAAGTAACTCTACTGCGTTTCCACGTCTTTAAATAGCGCATCATCGAGCTTTTTATTCAGCTCCACTTCCGTAAGTGTCATGCGGATTCGACCTGTTTCAAAAGAACTATTCTCGTCTTTCTTTGGTTCTTTTTCGGTAGCTCCGCCAATGTCGCCACTCAATGCTTTGGGCATTTTGAATTTGCGAAAGTCGGCTTCAAACACAATGCTAGATGGAATAATGCCCGTAGCAGCCGCATACGTATTGAAGTACGTAACGGTGCCTTCTCGTTTCAATGTCAACTGAGCTTTATAAATGCGATTGTCCGCTTGGCCAATGCTCAGTTTCATCACCATCAAATCGGTGTTTTTGTTGGGAATAATCGTTATGCCGTTGCAGGTTTTTCCGCTCACAACTTCTGTACCTGTGAATACTGCGACATAAGTTGTGGTATCAGCCAAGGTTTCCAATTGTAGAAACGGGCTTTGCTTTGGAACGAAGATGAGTCCTTTGGCATTTACCCGAAACTTCCCCGGTTTTTTGTAAAACAAGTTTCCTGAGATGGCTTTCAACTTTACTCCCGGAATCTCAAATTTCAAATCAGCCTTGCACTTCAAATCGTTGATTCGGCTAAATCCAGTACGAACACCTTTCAGCATTGCGTAAGGATTTTGAGACGATACCTCGGTTACGGAAAAGGAAACAACAGCAATAACAAGTAAGATAATTCTCATTCCAAGATGTCTTTTTTGCGGAAATGATAGAGCGTTATTCCTACGAATGCTACGATATGCAAGGAAAGTACGCCTGCCGAACGGGCAATTTCTAAGAAAGGAACAGGGTCGGAGAAAAATTTACGCCACAGCATCATGTGGTTGGTAAAAAGCAGAGGCAGCACCGGGTTGAAAAAACTCATCTCAAAGGATGAAATAATCGTGAAGGTGATTACCACCACCATGGTAAGCACAATGGGGCCAATGCTATTATTGGCGAATGCAGAGAACATTAATGACAGTGAAGCAATAGTAATAAGGCTCAGGAAAGCGTAGCCGAAAGCCATTACAAAACGCCAAGCCAAATCGCCATCGCGCAAAATGACAAGGCCATCCGAATTCAACACCATCAAATCGCCCCGGCCAAATATGGCAAGGCTAGCAGCATAGGCAAATACCCCCAGCAGTAGCAAAATGGCTAGGCAATACAGCACCGCTGTCAGCCATTTCACGAAGACTAAACTTGTGCGGCTTATAGGTCGAGTAAGCACATACCGCATCGTTCCCATTGCCGATTCGCCCGAGAGCAAATCGCCTGTGATTAGAGCAACCAATAAGGGCAAATGGATTATTAGTGTTTGAAGAATGATGAAACAGATAAGGTTTCCATTCACAATGTTTCCTTCGAGGCGAAACACGGGGTCGAACGATTGAAACAGCAGCCCAATGTATTCCTGACCGCTAAAATAGAAGGCCACATCTATAAGACCCGTCAAAAGAACGATTGCCCCAAGCCCGATATAGCTGCGCGGGCGCGAGAACGATTTTATTACCTCAGCTTGCAGTGCACGTATCATGAGGTAGTCAGTTTTAGGAAGTAATCTTCCAATTTACGCTTGTGGTCTATGCGGTAGATATCCAAGCCAGCCGCAGAAAGATGATTCACCAATTTAGGAATATCGCTTTTCGAAGAACTAATAACCACACCATGCGCTGCTGCCGAAATAATGACCGTTCCAGCTTGAGCTAGCGCATGTTTTGCTAGCTCATTATCATTGGTTTCGATGGTCACTTGCAGTAAATCTTCGCTTAGCAGTTGGCTCACTTTGCCTTGAGCCACGCACTTCCCTTGGTGAATGATGGCCATGCTGTCGGCCATTTGCTCCACTTCCGATAAAATATGAGAAGAGACAATAACCGTTTTGCTCATTTCTTCTTTGAGCCGAATAATGAGCCTACGCAGCTCAATAATGCCTTGTGGGTCGAGGCCATTGGTAGGCTCATCAAGCACTATAAGTTCGGGGTCGTGCAGCATGGCAGCCGCAATGCCCAAACGCTGCCGCATACCTTGAGAATAATTGCTCACTGGGTCGTTTGCCCGCTGCTGCAAGCCTACAAGCTCCAACACCTTATCGATGCGACCAGCCACCCGCTCTTTTGGATAGTAGAGACTGGCCAACATCAAATTTCTGCGGCCATTTAGGTAAGGATAAAATCGTGGCTCCTCGATAATGCAACCAATGCGCGGAAGCACCTCGTTCATTTGCCCCATTCCATACTTCCCGAAATACTTCACTTCGCCTTTCGAAGCTTTAATAAGCCCTACTAATATGCGAATGATAGTGGTTTTGCCTGCACCATTGGGGCCCAATAGGCCAAATATCTCACCCTTGTTTACGCTCAAATCCACACCCTTTAGCGCCTGAAAACCACCGTAGGTTTTTTCGAGCGCAAGGGTAGAAACCAACGGAGCGTTTGTCTGCATGGGCTTAAAACACAAAGCAGGGAACTATGTTCTTGGCAGGAGGAAAAAAGAAATCTTGGCCTCGAACATTTTAGTGGGAGGGAGAAGGCGGTATGAACGTGCCTATGCCAGCGATGGATTACCCCAAAAGCGGCTTGGGGTGTTTTGGAGGTTGTGTAACGAACAGAGAAAGGCAATAAACAAGAAGAGAAACCAAATAGATACGCAGAGAAAGCAAATTGACAAGCAGAGCAACCCGTTTGACAAGCGAACAAAGCCAATAGACAGACAGAGAAAGCCATTAAACAAGCAGAGTAAGCCAATAGACAGACAGAGCAAGCCATTGGACAAGCAGAGAAAGCCGTTGGACAAGCAGAGCAAGTCAATAGACAAGCAGAGAAACCAAATAGACACCCAGAGAAACTCATTAAACAAGCAGAGCAAGCCGTTAGACAAGCAGAGAAACTCATTAAACAAGCAGAGAAAGCAAATAAACAAGCAGAGAAACCAGTGGGAGCGGGACTTCTAGGATGTTATAAGGTGGGGATGGGGGTAGGGTAATCAGCCGTCAGATAAAACGTGTGGGAAGTGGATAGTAGACCAAAATAATCTCAATCAGTTAGGATTTTTTGCTCCTCCTTAATCGGATAAAACCTGAATGTTTATACGGGTTGTAGGAACGAACCCCGAGGCTCAGTGAAATCTACGAGAAAAAAATGTTTGGTGCGAAGCACTGCTGTTATTTTTCTTTGACCAAAGTGTAAGGGCTTAGAAATGAATGGAATAATTGAACGACCCCAATTATCTCATGAGATATTTCAAAAAAGATTGTCAAAAAGTGTGAATTCTTTCATAGTGCTTTGCGGGAGTTCAATAATTACGAATTGGGTTTCGGGAAAGAATTAAGGAATTGAAGCAAAAGTTAGAAGTGAAATGAAATGATAACATTCAATGATTAAAGTGTCACATAAATTCAATAGTATTACCAAATAAAACTCAACCCTATGAACACCCAAGCAACTGTTATGAAAAGTTATATAGCGCTATTACAACCAACTAACCGTGCTCGAAAGGCCCGCCTCACTTTGTTTTTTCGGTGGAGTGCGCTGTTTGTTCTACTTGCCCTAGCCGCTGAAAGCCATGCCCAAATGACGGTATCATTAACCCCTGCATGGAATGCGTGGGCGTATAATGTGAGCAGCCATGGCGGTGCAGATGGTAGTATTGCTTCGGATGTTAGTGGTGGAACAACTCCGTATAGTTATGTGTGGACAAAGGGTTCGGACACTATTGGTTTAACCCAAAATGTGAATGGCCTAACAACAGGCTTGTATCAATTGATAGTGGAAGATAGCCTTGGGCTTCGCGATACGGCTAGTGTGTATTTGAGCCAGCCTTCTGTTCTTAGTGCAAGCATTACGCCACATGACCCTTGCGGATTGGCGAGTAATTCTGCCACGACCTATCCTACAGGAGCAGTTGGACCTTATAGTTATGCGTGGGATACGGGCGATTCAGTTGCTACTGCAAATGGCTTGAGCGCTGGCGTACACGAAGTGCTGATAACGGCCGCCAATGGCGATACGGTGACGGCACATTGCATCATCCATACCCCATTGGAGTTGGAAATGAGTGCTACACCCAACAGCTACGGCAACCATTTGGCGTGCGATGGCGACACAGCAACCCTAGATTTAACGGTGAGCGGTGGTGTGCCGCCCTACACCTATTTATGGGAAAGCGGTTCGTTTAGTCAAGATTTGCAGGCCACCACAGGTGGGTTGAAAAAAGTGAGGGTGTGGGACAGTCGTGGTTGCATGGCAGACGATAGTTTGATGTTGGTGGCCGCCTCAGCTTTAAACATGGAAGTGCAACCGCACTTGTTCCCCAACGGGCAAGGATTTAGTTGCGACACCTGCAATGATGGGATGTTTGTGGTGATGAATATAGGAGGGGGAGAACCGCCCTACACGATTGCATGGAGCACGGGTGCCACAGGCGATACGCTGTTTAATATAATACCCGATACTACCTACACTATAACCATAACCGATGCGCAGGGCTGTACGTTGAGCGATGGCGGAGCAATGCCACGGGGCAATTTGCAGGGGGATAATAGTTTGAGTGTGGTGATAGATGCACCTCATTGGGCGGGAGGATACCATGTGAGTTGCAGCACGTGCACAGATGCCAAGGTGCTGCTATATCCATCAGGCGGACAGCCGCCTTATGCGATACTTTGGGCAGATGGCGACACCTCGCGCTACAGATATACCATGGCAGCAGGTGATTACACCGTTACCATATTCGACCAAATGGGCGATAGCCTAGTGCGCAACGTGACGTTGATTGGCCCGGTCAATGAACTCGATGCGCAGATTTCGAACATGACTACTGTGAATAATGGTTTAATAACGGGCGGATTGAATGCCATGGTGAATGGTGGTGTGCCACCATACAGCTATGTGTGGAAGAAAGACGGCAGCGTGTTGATGAACACATGGAGCTATTTGAGTGTGAGCCAAACGGGAACGTATAGCCTTGTGGTGACGGATGCCACGAGCGGGAGGGACTCGGCTACAGTGGTAGTTTCCTTGCCAGAAGATACCACAACACAAGCCCCTGCACCACCTGCTTGGGGGATGTATGGAAACGCAGGAAGTGGAGACATACTTGAAGGAGAAGGCACACCGTGGCTGGGCACTGCAGATAGCACCGATGTAGTGATGAAGGCCAATGGAGTGCCGCAGTTGAGGCTTGGGGCGAATGGGGTGACGAGTGTGGAAGGGCAGTTGAGGTTGGCGAATACTACGGACCCTCTTGCCCGAATGCTTTGGGCTGATGAGAATGGCTTTGTCCGTAAATTGAATGACACCGTTCCACTCTTCGATACATATGAATCCATTCCGGTGATGAACGATTCCATGGGTCAATTGCCCGAAGGCTTTGCACCTCCTGTACTGAAGAGCGGAATTTTGGGGTCGAGAGGAGGGGGTTGCGTGGGAGGGTTATGGAGAGATTTGACCTTCAGTACTTCAGAAGGCAGTCAGGACTTGCAGCCCTGCTTTGATGGAAATATCAGAATCGGAGGGAGTCTCTATGACTTTAGTTCTTATCCCAACGGGTCGATTGTAGACGCTTGGGCCAATGCTCGCTTGCATGTGCATGCTAAGGCAGCAGGAGCGTATTCAAAATACAACCTTTCCTTGAGCCGCGAATCTGTTAATACCAGTTATCGGGTGGGCATTAGCACAAACACTGAAAGTAAGAATATTCTGCTTTTTGATGCCCTCACTAATTCTAATGGGTCACCTTTTGGAGGATTCGCTCAAGTGCTTAGCCTCCAGCAAGATGGAAACGTAGGTATAGGCACTAGGACTCCAGGCTCAAGGCTTAGTGTGAGTGGGGATATCGATATCACAGGGAATAGGCTTCATGTGAACGCTACCAGTGGTAATGTGGGAATTGGAACAAACAATCCTCAAGCGCGGCTTGATGTTAGAGAGACTAATGGTGGTCTCGCACTTCAAGTACTCGATGATAGGGAGGTGGTCATTGGTCCGTTTATAAGTGCGCAGAACCCTAATGTGACACTGTATTTCGGTGACGACCGCAACCATTATATCCGCAGCAGCTATAGTGGTGGACTTAGCTTTAGTACGTATGATGCTGAAAATGCAATGTTAATTCGGGAAGGCAATGGCGGAAGGGTTCAGATTGGCCCTGAAAGCGTTACTTCTGGACCACATGCCAACTACCGCCTAAGTGTGGATGGTAAAATTGTAGCTAAGGAGTTTTTCGTGACCACCAACATCAATTATTGGTCTGACTATGTGTTTGACAAGGAATACGTGCTTCGCCCAATATGTGAGGTGGAAGAATACATAACCAAACACGGACATTTGCCTGATGTGCCCTCGGCTACCGAGATAAGTACTACGGGGCAAGATTTGGGAAAAATGGATGCTATCTTGCTTCGAAAGATAGAAGAACTGACACTGTATGTAATTGAGTTGGAGAAGAAACTCAATGAAAAATGTGGGGAATAATGAAGGGGCTATATCGGTTTGGAGCTTTTGTTGGGTTTCTTGTTATGGTGCAATTCAATACTATAGCCCAACAGTTAGAAGTGGATAGTACCATAACAACTAAAGCAAACAACAAAGTTAGATACATGAATAATGTATTTGTTGAACTGGGTGGAAGTGGCGGATTTTATAATCTAGGATATGAGCGAACACTTTTTAAGAAAAATAAAATTGCTCTTTATAACGGAATAGAAATTTCCTATCGAAAAATTCATCCATCAATAACAGATTATGATATGGTAGTTGGAATGAATTTACTTGGTTTTACTTATGGAACAACACATCAATTGGATGCTGAACTCTCTGTAGCATGGGCAATTAATTTCTCTCCGTTTCCATCTTCAATTTCTCAGCAGTTGGAACGAAAACGAAAAGGACAACCGCATTCTCTGACATTTTCCTCAATGAATTCAATAGGGCTAGGCTATCGATATAACATAAAAAAAAGGTGGTTAATCCGTTCAAAAATACTCTATATGTTTAAGTATGATTTCGATTTGAACCACTACTTTAATTCCCCATGGTTTGACATTGGAATGGGATTCAAATTTTAGGAGACGGCCATATGAAAGTATTGATACTCCATCTTGTTGCTCTAGCAACAGCCATTACTTGTTCCATTTCCTCATTTGGTCAAGTAAATCTTATTCACAATCCTAATTTCATTGCAATTGAAGGTATGGGTGATTTTGGACCGTGTCCAAAAGGTCCTAGCCAAACGGAATACTGGGATAAGATGCCATATTGGCAACTACCTAAACTCAATTGGTTTCCAGCGTGTTGGATCTCTTATGTAGCTACAGCGGATGTATTCTTTTCCACGTACGTTTCTGAAGGGCATTCGGTAAATTGTTTAGAAGGTGAATATGTAGTTGGAAGTTTAACACAGAGCACTGAGACAAATGGACTATATTACATTGAAGAGTATTTCAGTGGTGGTGATAGTGAAGGAGGTAAATATGCCGCCCTGAGTCAAAATAGGCCAAAACAGTGTGGCTATGGATCTCTAATTTTTGACGAGGAGCCTCAATGGGTATCAATGGATAATACTACCATTACATACATTGAGCCAACGAATCAGGAAGTTTGGGTCAAATGCGGTTTGCAATTCGTAGCCGAAAATTCCTTTGATAGAGTTACGTTTGGAAACACTATGAACGGGGGGGATGGTGCAGATTTAGGTCCGACTGGCAGGATTGATAATGTTAAACTACTTTATTTAGGTCCAGGCGGCTTTTGCCCCGAAATACGCCATATCGAAAATATCACTTACGCTGATGAGGTAATTGTTTATAAGGCATCGGAAAAAATTATTGCTGGAACTGATGTGGGTGCGACTTACACAACACCTGGCCCAGTAATAGTTGGAGGAACATCTAATGTTACTTACAGAGCTGGGGAAGAAATTCAGTTAATGGATGGATTTGGAGTAGAGGCAGGGGCTACTTTTCATGCATATATCCATCCCTGCGATTGTGATCAGCCAACCGCTGCCACTGGACCAGAGGTCGTAATCTGTGATGGGAATCCTGTTGAACTTGGATATGAAGGATTAAGTTATTTGAGCTACCAGTGGTCGAGCGAAAGTCAACTTGCAATGACATACATAGCGAACACGGCATTAGCTAATCCGACATTCACTCCACCAATCAATGGGAATGGGTCGGTGGAGTACACGCTTACGGTGACAAATACATGCGGACAATCTGTCTCAAAAAATCTACGGGTCATTTTTATGAACGACCCCAATGAGACACCAATTGTTGTGCCCAGTTTTGTGAATGATGTATTTCCCGTGCAGATGGCTATAGCAACCAGCTCTTTCGTTGAGTCCATTGTGATTACGGCCTATGACATTACCGAAACAACTGTGCTAGATTCTTGGACGTTAATAGCATTTGAGGATTTCGAACCAGGTGGCCCATTAGGGTGGACAATTCCAGGGTTTCACTTGGCCTGTGAGGGATATGTAA
>Ga0247843_1004110_pt1 | contig 22302 bp, 24 predicted proteins | sample LaCruzMarch2017__FD_192420 | JGI IMG/M metagenome (GOLD analysis project Ga0247843, IMG submission 192420) | Freshwater microbial communities from meromictic Lake La Cruz, Castile-La Mancha, Spain - LaCruzMarch2017_8m | ecosystem: Environmental > Aquatic > Freshwater > Lake | place: Spain...
GCGAGCGTGGCCCACCCGATCCCATCCCGAACTCGGAAGTGAAACCGCTTAGCGCCGATGATAGTGTGGCACTTTGCCATGCGAAAGTAGGGAATTGCCAGGCATACACACACAAAGCCCGACTAGATATTAGTCGGGCTTTTTTTTGCCTAAAATATCCTCATATCAATTCCCATTGAATCGGCTGAATAAAGCCAACCCAAAATATCTTTGGATATAATCCGAACATTGCTTGTCACAGCAGCGTTAACGTTTTTTGTAATACAATGACCCGCTTCAACAACGAAAGCATTCAGGTTGAAACCTTCCAATAACTAACATCTTTCACTTAAGCTATTAATTTTCTTATGGCAGAACAACCCAACCAAATGACCTCTTTGCAAGCCGACCTAGTAAAATTAAAAGACCACATCAGCCAACAAATTATTGGCCAAGATTTACTAATTGAACGCATGCTGATTGCCTTGTTGGCAGATGGGCATATTTTAGTGGAAGGCGCACCAGGCCTTGCTAAAACCCGCGCAATCAACGTACTCAGCAAAGGCATCCAAGGCGATTTTCATCGCGTGCAATTTACCCCAGATTTATTGCCAGCCGATTTGACAGGCACAGAAATTTATCGTCCCCAACAAGGCACATTTGAATTCCAAAAAGGCCCGTTATTCCATAATTTGATCTTGGCAGACGAAATCAACCGTTCTCCAGCAAAAGTACAAGCGGCATTATTGGAAGCGATGGCAGAGCGGCAAATCACTGTCGGACAAGCCACTTACCCCTTGCCTCCCTTGTTTATGGTGATGGCAACGCAAAACCCCATTGAGCAAGAAGGTACCTACCCCTTGCCCGAAGCTCAATTAGATCGCTTCCTCTTACACGTCAAAGTTGGCTATCCCAATGCCGAACATGAAAAAGCCATTTTGCAATTAGTGCGTAAAGAAGTGCGAAATGGCAGCGACAAAAGCAAACAAAGCTTTACCGCCATTAGCCAAGCCACGCTATTTGAAGCCCGCAATGCCGTACTGGACATACACATGGCAGAAAGCTTGGAAGATTACTTGTTGCAAATTATTTTGGCGACCCGCAATCCAGAAGCCTACGGGCAAGATTTGGCAAGCTGGCTGCAATTTGGTGCTAGCCCCCGCGCCAGCATTGCCTTAGACCGTTGCGCCCGCGCTAAAGCATGGCTCTCGCAACGTGATTTTGTCGCCCCCGAAGACATCCAAGATTTAGCCTACGATGTGTTACGGCATCGCCTAATTTTAAGTTACGAAGCCGAAGCTGAAGGCATCACCACCGACCATTTCATCAAAGAATTACTAGCGCGGGTTGCTGTGCCGTAATGTTGACCAACAAAGCGATAAAACCAAAGCCAGAACACGGCGCAAGTGAATTAATCGCCGTATCGTTAAAAACCTTAGTTGATCTAGCGAAACCAGCGGCCTCGATTAAACCGCCGCAATTGCGTATTCGCGCCCAACAAAGCGGCGCTTACGTGTCTGGATTTAAAGGCCGAGGTATGGAATTTGACGAAGCGCGTTTATATCAGCCCGGTGATGATATTCGCAATATCGATTGGCGAGTCACCGCCCGCACTGGAAAAACCCATACCAAAGTCTTCCGCGAAGAACGCGAACGTCCGGTATTTATTGCCGTTGATGACCGTGCCACCATGCACTTTGCCACCCGTGGCGTGTTTAAATCAGTCGTGGCAGCCAAATTTGCCGCCTTATTGGCTTGGATGGCGCAATATCATGGCGATAGGGTTGGCGGGCAGCGCTTTTCAGACAACCAATGCCGTGAATTAAAACCGCAAAATGGGCGGCACGCAGTATTGCAATTACTAAATATGTTGATAAAGCCAGAACCAGCCAGCAGCAACCAAGTCAGTTTTGAACACGCACTAGCCAGGCTCAGCCAACACGCCCGACCCGGCAGCAGAGTGTATTTAATCAGCGATTTCCGTGGCTTTAACGAGCAAACAGCAAGCTATTTAAGCAAACTGTCCCGGCATTGCGATGTGGTGTTGATTTTTATCTATGATCCTTTAGAAAAAAGCTTGCCCAACCAAGGCCGTTACCGATTTACCGACGAACAACGTGATGTGCTGGTGGATACCGCCGACAAGCAACGCTTGCAAGCGTACCAACAGCGATTTGCCGACCGCTGGCAAAGCCTACAAACGTTCAGCAAAAAAAACGCCATCCAGCTCATCCAATGCAGCACTCTTGAAGACCCTCTACAGCAATTGCAATAATGCCAAACGACTTGCCACTAAAAGACCTACATCTTCCCGAAGCCATTAGTTGGTGGCCTCCGGCTATTGGCTGGTGGCTATTGGCTGCGCTGATTATTTTGACTATCGCTTTCGGCTATTGGCTTTTTAAACGCCTAACCCGCAAAACCCCAGTCAAAGCCGCTAAAAAATTATTGGCTCAGCTGCAACAAAATACCCAAATGGACGGCTTGCAAAAAGTTGCCCAGCTCTCCATTTTGCTACGCCGGGTTGCCATCAGCACTGCCGTTACCGACGTGGCAGGCTTAACCAATCAGGCTTGGCTAGCGTATTTAGATAAAAACATGAAAAACGCGCCGTTTAGTGAAGGCATCGGCAAATTACTGGTAGATGCACCCTATCGGCAAACTCCGCCATCAGAAACCGACCTCAATCAGCTCTTCGCGCTCTGCGAAAGCTGGCTGCAAACCTGCACAAAATCAAAACCATGATCCACTTTGCTTGGCCTTGGCTACTTGCCGTATTGCCCTTACCGTTACTATTCCGTTGGCTGTTGCCCGCGCATCAAGCCATCGAACAAGCCGCTTTAAAAGTCCCCTTTCTGGACGATTTCCCCACGGATAGCCAAACCTTAGGCACACAAAAGCAAAAATGGCCGTTATGGCTCGCGATGGCGGCGTGGTGTTTATTGGTACTCGCAAGCCTTAGGCCGCAATGGCTAGGCGAACCCATAGAGCAAGCGGTCAGTGGGCGGGATTTAATGTTGGCAGTAGATTTATCCGGCAGTATGGAAGCGCAAGATTTTTTCATAAACAAACAAGCGGTTGACCGCTTAACCGCCGCCAAATGGGTCGCCAGTGATTTTATCAACCGCCGCGTTGGCGACCGCATTGGTTTGATATTATTCGGCACACAAGCCTATCTACAAACGCCATTGACCTTTGACCGAAAAACCGTCACCACCTTGTTAGACGAAGCCGTCTTAGGATTGGCAGGTGAAAATACCGCCATCGGTGATGCTATTGGCTTAGCGGTAAAACGCCTAGGCAACCAGCCAGGCAAAAGCCAAGTATTAGTGTTGATGACCGATGGCGCGAACACCGCTGGCGAAGTCTCGCCGTTAAAAGCCGCCGAACTGGCTGCCGCCAAACATTTAAAAATTTATACCATCGGTATCGGCGCAGATGAAATGATCGTCCGCAGTTTTTTTGGCAGCCGCAAAGTCAATCCTTCCGCCGATTTGGATGAAGATACCTTGATAAAAATCGCCGAAAGTACGGGCGGGCATTATTACCGCGCCAGAAACACAGATGAACTCAACAATATTTATCTGCGCCTAGACGAGCTGGAGCCGATAGAAAAAGACCAGCAATACTACCGTCCGCGCACCGAATTGTTTTATTGGCCGTTATCGGCAGCGTTATTATTGGCGGCGATTATCGCCATGCAGCGGGTGCAATTGTCATGACACTCAACGATTTTGATTTCATCAGACCCATTTGGTTACTGGCGTTAGTGCCGATAATCGCCATTCTGGTGTTGCTGTTTCGCAGCAAACTTAAACAAGGCGGCTGGTCGGCAGTGTGCGATCAAGCCTTATTGCCATATTTATTACAAGGCCGCGACGTAAAAGCACAACGCTGGCCTTTACAGCTTGCTGCCATTGCCGCCGTGCTTGCTGTCATCGCCTTGGCAGGGCCAGCTTGGCAACGCTTACCCGCGCCGGTATTCAGAAATGCCTCAGCCTTAGTCATCGTCTTGGACTTATCGCGCACTATGGATGCCCAAGACATCAAGCCTAGCCGCCTGACCCGCGCCCGTTACAAAATCGCTGATTTACTCAAACAACGCAAAGACGGGCAAACCGCATTGATCGTATATGCCGACGATGCTTTTGTGGTGACGCCATTAACTGACGATGTTGCCACCATAGACAGCCAACTGGCGGCATTAACCACCGACATCATGCCCAAGGACGGCGACAATATCGCGATTGCTCTTAGCAAAGCCGTTGATTTGTTCAAACAAGCCGGATTGCCAAAAGGCCAAATTGTCGTCATCACCGATGGCGGCGATGCTAATGCGCGAAAAAATGCCATTAGTAGCAATTACCAAGTATCAGTTTTAGGCGTTGGCAGCGAAGATGGTGCGCCTATCGCCTTACCCGAAGGCGGATTTTTAAAGGACGAACAAGGCACTATTGTTGTCCCCAAATTAAATGTTAGCGAGTTGACGCAATTGGCTCAGGCGGGCGGCGGCATTTACCAAACCATTACCGCCAATGACGCCGATGTGCTCAATATTGTTAATTTTGTCGATCAACCCATGCAGCAACAAGGCCAAGAAAATGCCAATTTATTGCTGGAACTTTGGGACGACCAAGGGCCGTGGCTAGTATTGTTATTACTGCCATTAGCGGCATTAAGTTTTAGAAAAGGCTTTTTAGGCATGGTATTTTTGTTGTTACTGCCAATTCCTAATGAGAGTTATGCGTTTGAATGGCAAGATTTATGGGAAACCAAAGACCAACAAGCGCAAAAAGCCTTTCAGCAAAAAGATTATGCCAACGCCGCCAAGCAGTTTGATAATCCCGATTGGAAAGCCGCTGCCTTATACCAAGCTGGCAATTATGAAGAAGCTGTAAAGCACTTTGCGGATAGCCAACAGCAATCAGGCGACAACGCATACAACCAAGGCAACGCCTTAGCAAAAGCCGGAAAATTGCCAGAAGCCATCAAAGCTTATGAACAAGCGTTGCAGAAAAATCCTGATAACGCCGATGCCAAATACAACAAAGACTTGGTAGAAAAAGCCCTAGAACAACAAAAACAGCAGCAACAAGAGCAACAACAGAAAAATCAAGATCAGCAGCAAAAGCAAGACAAGGGGGATTCCGGCGAACAAGGCAAGCAAGACCAAAAGCAAAATCAACAAGACGGGCAATCATCAAACAACAACGATGCCAAACCCGAACAAAAACCAGAACAGACCAGCAAGCCAGACGCAGCCGAGCCCGATCAAGCCAGTAAAGCAGAACAAGAAAAGGCCGAGCAAGAAAAAGCGCAAGCTGCCGAAAAAGCCCAAGCCCAGCAAGACCCAAAAGCCGATAAAGCCAACAAAGATGCCGAAGCGGCGGCGCTTGAAGCCACAGAAGAGCAATTGCAAGCCAATGAGCAATGGTTAAATAGAATACCGGATGATCCGTCGGGATTATTAAAACGTAAATTTAAATACCAGTACGGGCAGGGACATAAGCAATAAATTAAAAGGTAGTGGTAAAAAATTAATTGATTGCACAAAAGAGGAGTCAAAAAACATGTTTTTTACTCCTAAAACAGCCGTCCACAAAAAAGGGGTATCAAGCTTGGCTTGTACCCCTTTTTTTGTCACCGTGTGTTATCGGCTATTTGCTAAACCCATGCAGACGTTAAACGCTGCCTAAATCACTGATCAGCAATTTTAATCATCCAAGCATGGTGTTGATCGCAGCCTAAAGTCGATTTTGCGTAGGCATCAAGGGTAACAAACTGGCCTGTTAAAGCAGCAGGTAATTTGGCTTTTACTTTGTGGAAAGTGCTATTGCTTTCCACTTTAATTTCCAGCGGCTGTTTTTTGGCTGCCAAAGTGATTGATGTTGGGTCAATCAGCGCAGGTAATTTAAAGAAAAACTCCGATTCAGGCGGTACTTGGATATTGTCAGCGGCGTTATAAGTGGTCAGATTAAAATCCGTAAAACGCGGTTTTTTGCAGGCAACTTTTTTATCCGGGTCATAAGCCAATACTGATGCGCTAGCCATAAGCGACGCGATCAGCAATACGGATTTTAACAGTGTTATTTTCATTATTAACTCCTCAATTAAGATGTGGTGATGGTTTTGTAGTTGTTATCACACCGCCAGCCACTTTAAATATTTTTATCATCAAATTCAACTAAATCCCTAGTAATTGCTTGGGGTTTGTTCAATATACCCTCAGGTAATTAAAACAGCTTTAACTCATTTTCCAAATTTGTTTGGTCACTGCCGTTTCATCAACTTAGTCAATGTTGATTGACGGTATTATTTTCGTAGCGGCGAGCGGCGGCTCGCCTTCTCGTAGCAAGATTTGGTTTGGTTTCTTAAGGAATCGCTGAACTAATTGATTCCATTCATGCTTCGACAAGCTCAGCACGAACGGAATCAATTGGTTACCGTTCGGCCTGAGCTTGTCGAAGGCTTTATTCAGCGAACCCTTAAAAAAGGCGGACAGCCGTCCGCGCCTACGGGGTTGAATTAATCCGACAAAGCCAAGCTGACTAAGCGCCCAAGCCACAGCAATCTGCACATACAGGCGGATGTCTTGTACAATAACGCCCATTTTACTTGAAAGGGATTAAGACCTTGAGCGCGAACAACCAAGAAAGCTTAAATTACAAAAGTGCAGGTGTGGATATTGCTGCTGGCAACGCCTTAGTCGAACGCATCAAGCCGATTGCCGCACGCACCCGCACTGCTGGGGTGATGGCAGGTTTGGGTGGGTTCGGCTCATTATTTGAATTGCCATTGGATCGTTATCAACAGCCAGTTTTAGTGTCCGGTACGGATGGCGTCGGTACTAAGTTGAAATTGGCAATCGATTTGGGCATCCATAATACCGTTGGTATTGATTTGGTCGCCATGTGCGTCAACGATATTATCGTACAAGGTGCAGAGCCTTTGTTTTTCTTGGATTATTTTGCCACAGGCAAGTTGGATGTAGATACCGCAGCAGCCGTTATTGAAGGCATCGGCAAAGGATGTGAATTAGCGGGTGCGGCTTTAGTCGGCGGTGAAACCGCAGAAATGCCGGGCATGTATGCCGATGGCGAATACGATCTTGCTGGCTTCTGTGTTGGCATCGCTGAAAAAGCCAAAGTTTTGGATGGCAGCGCCGTTAAGATTGGCGATAAATTAATCGGCTTGGCATCATCCGGCGCGCATTCCAATGGTTATTCTTTAATCCGCAAAATTATCACCCACAGCAATGCCGATTTGGCAGCGCCATTCGAAGGCAAAACCTTGGGTGAATACTTGCTGGAACCAACCCGTATTTATGTGAAATCTTTGCTGGCCTTGCTGGCAAAAATCCCCGTCCATGCGTTCGCGCATATTACAGGCGGCGGCCTTACCGAAAACTTGCCAAGAGTGTTACCCAACGGCACAGCCGCTGAAATTGATTTGGCGGCATGGCAATTTCCTGCCATTTTTCAATGGATACAACAACAAGGCAATGTAGCAATCGCCGATATGTTGATTACCTTTAACTGCGGTATCGGCATGATTGTTTGTGTAGATGCCGAAGATGCACCCGCAACATTGGCAATGCTAGCCGAGCTCGGCGAAACTGCGTTTGTGATTGGTGAAGTGGTTGCTGGGGAAGAAAAGCCAGAAGTTAAGTATATTTAGAAGTTAAGTATATTTAATAGAAGCTAGCGCTTCTGTCGTTTCGGTTACCAAGCCAGCACTTGGTAACCAGATCTATCTTTTTGAAAACCCTTAGTGGCATTACTTACAGCCGCGTCTCCGTCTTTATCTTGCTGTTAGTCAATCGCCCCTCCTAATGCCAATTAATCTCTGCGGCGGTTTGTTCACCAATCACACATTGATTCAGGCTTAAGGGCATTTGCGATTGGCCTTCTGAAATGGGAATGCGTCCTGCCATAATTTCCGCTAAGTTTTGTGGGTGCAGTGGTTCTAGTTCAGGCTCGGCATAACCGTGGGGGAACAGTGGCGCGTTATTGGCACTGGCATCGTATTTGTCAGTAGCACCCACTGTGTGCAGTAATTCGTGAGTAATCACCACATTGTTCTGTGCGCTATGAACGTCAGAAGCAAAGGCGTGGACGACTGCAACCAACCCGTTATCAATACCTAGCGAATGTTGTAAAAATCGTCCTTTAGTAGCCTCGTGATACAGCACAAAAATCCGCACGCGGCGCAAATTAGATTGGTTATCTGGCGTGTTCTGCCAAACCCAGTAGCGCAGTTTTAAACTCCATAAAATTACTTCGGCAGTACTGTCTGAACCCGGTAAGGGCGCTGGTGGCGGCAGTTTATCTAATGTTGCGCCTAAGTTTGTGATGGTCGGCTGCTGCTTACTTGATAAGTTATAGCTTTCGCTTTCCTGTTTGATAAAAGCATCAATGGCGGAAAAATCTTGGCTTTCTAAGTTATTGATGTATTCATTGACGCTGTTGCTGCCGTTATCGCCATTAATTGGGTAAATGGTGACCGCCAGCGGTTCCGACCACGAGCGGGATTGCTGATGCTGGATTTTGGTATAAAAAGCCGCCCACGCAAGAATGCCTAGCAAGATAGTAATGCGTATAAATTTAAACATGGATTGCCTTTGTTTTAAGCGGTCAAGCGTTGGGTTTATTGCAAATTCGTTATTACAGGCAGGTTAAGCGTTTTACCGATTAATCAAACCAATTCGCCAGCCGCAATTGCTGAAAATTGCCAAAATCTTGGCAATTACGCGTCACTAAGGTCAGATTTTGAGTGGCGGCAATCGCAGCAATTTCCCCATCCGCATAAGCGCAAGTCTTGCCTTCGCGGCTTAATCTTGCCCGTTCCTTGGCATACCAGCTTGCCGCTGCTTGGTCGAAGGGCAAAATAACCAAGCCATTTGCCAGCAACATATCCAGATAAGAAAGGATTTGTGTTTTTCTTTTCGATGCCGCCAATAATTCACAGCCGTACAGCATTTCGTGCCAAACAATTGCGGCGGTGGCGTAGTTGCCATCATGCTCGGCGAAATTTTGTAAAACAGAAAGGTTGGGCTGTTGTTTCGCAGGTTCTGACAGGATATTGCTATCCAGTAAATAGTTTATTCGTCCCATGCAAAATCTCGCCCTTGATTGGCGGAGCGTAGCGCGCTTAGTTCTTGTTCGGTGAACGCACTATCATTTTTTAGCTGGTTGCTATCACGCCATTGCGAGATGGCTTGGTATAAGCTGCCATGTGCTTGGGTCAATTTTTGGTATTTTGCTTCGGAAATCATTACCGCGACGGGTTTGCCGTGACGGGTGATATGGATGGGTTCGTCCGATTCCAGTTGGTAGATCAGTTGTGATAACTGGTTTTTGGCTTCCGCTATAGTGTTGGTTTTCATAGAAACTCTCCAATTATGGCTATATTTTTAGCCATAATACGGCGAGTTTCTGCTGTTATCAAGCCAGTTGCTTTATTAAAACCTCAGTTCAATATAAAGAAATGTCCACGAAAAACACAAAAAACTTAAACCATAAATTTCAATAGCTTAGATTTTCTAGTTTTATCGCTTTCGTGCCTTTTCGTGTGTTTCGTGGACAACAGTTTCTTATGTCGAACTGAGGTTATTAAAGTTACTTTTTATAAGTTACCCGATAAACCACGCCCAGTTTGTCATCGCTTATCAGCACACTGCCGTCAGGCATAGTCAAAATATCAACAGGCCGCCCTAGCACTTCGCCCGCTTTATTTAACCAGCCAGTAATAAAATCTTCTTCCGCTATGGGTTTGCCAGCCTTATCGAATTTCACCATCACGACTCGATAGCCTTGGGGTTCGCTGCGGTTCCATGAGCCGTGTTGCGCGACTAGCAGTTGGTTTTTATAGTCCGCCGGGAATTGCTGGCCTTGGTAAAAGCGCATCCCCAATGGGGCAATATGGGCTTTGTATTGCCACACAGGGGCTTTAAATTCGCTGCATTTTTTGTCGCCTGCCAATTCAGGATCGGGGATGTCGCCAGCGTGGCAATAGGGGTAACCGAAGTGTTCGCCTTTTGCTGTCCATTGGTTCAATTCGTCTGGTGGTACATCATCGCCCAAATTGTCGCGACCATTATCATTAAAAAACAGCACATTAGTGCCAGGTTGCCAATCAAAGCCGACGGTGTTGCGGATGCCGTTGGCTAAGATTTCAAAATCGCTGCCATCCGCATTTAAGCGCACTAAGCTGGCATAAATGGCTTCTGGCGATTCACAAATATTGCATGGCGCACCGACGGCGGTATACAGTTTGCCGTCCGGGCCAAAACGTAGGTATTTCCAGCCATGATGTTTGACGGCGGGGAATTTGTCGTAAACGACTGCCGCTTGTGGCGGCTTGGATAAATGCTTGAGGATGTCGTCGTAGCGTAAAATACGGCTGATGGCGGCGACATATAAGCTGCCATCGCGGTAAGCCACGCCGTTGGGCATGTTCATGTTTTCGGCAAGCAGATAATGTTGTTCGGCAACGCCATCGTTATTGCCATCGTGTACTGCGTAAACTTTGCCTTCTACGCCCGTGCCGATAAACACCACGCCATTTTCGGCGATTGCCAAACTGCGGGCATTTGGGACGTGGTCAGCATAAATGGCAATAGAAAAACCCGTCGGCAAATGCAACGGCGGCAATACCGATGGCTGGGAGTTTTCGGCGTAAGCGTTTGCAGTAGCTAGCAGTAAGCCTAACCCTGTGTATATCAGTAATTTCATTTTAATCTCCGGCAATAAACTTTTATTTATAGTATCACTCTACCAAGTGCTTGCTGGCGATTGAATTACGTTAATCAGTCACCATAATGGCTCTTGTCACCAATCGAGGATTTTACCATGATGCGAATTTTTCTTTTTTTGGCAACCAATATTGCCATAATGGTTGTTATCAGTATTGTTTTTAGTGTTTTAGGCTTAAAAGGCAGTTTAGATGCCCAAGGCATAAACTTAAATTTAGAAGGCTTGTTAGTTATGTCGGCAATTATCGGCGTCACTGGCTCGTTGATTTCTTTGGCGATGTCCAAATGGTCTGCCAAACGGGCTATGGGTGTGATGGTTATCGAGCAACCACAAGACCAAACCGAACGTTGGCTGTTGGATGTGGTGGGCAGACAAGCCCAACAAGCGGGCATCGGTATGCCGGAAGTGGGTATCTTTCACGCCCCAGAATGCAACGCCTTTGCCACGGGTATGGATAAAAACCATGCTTTGGTGGCAGTCAGCTCCGGCTTGCTGCAAACCATGACGGCGGATGAAGTGGAAGCCGTTATCGGTCACGAAATGACCCACGTCGCTAATGGCGATATGGTAACGATGGCGTTAATGCAAGGCGTGGTTAACACCTTTGTATACTTCTTCGCCACCGTCATTGGTTATGTGGTTGACCGCGCGGTATTCAAAACCGAACGTGGTTACGGCCCTGCTTATTACATTGTGCAGATGGTCGCGCAAATCGTCTTGGGTATCTTGGCATCTATGTTAGTGATGTGGTTTTCCCGTTACCGCGAATTCCGCGCCGATGCTGGCGGTGCAAGGTTAGCCAGCAAACAAAAAATGATTGCCGCCTTACGCGCCCTGCAACGCGCCCACGAAACCCCAGAATTACCAGGCCAATTGGCGGCGCTTGGTATTAATGGCGGCGGTGCAATGCGTTTGTTTATGAGCCATCCACCGTTGGAAGAACGTATTGCTGCTTTAGAAAACAATCGTTAATTATTGCCAATTCAACGTGTTGCCGTTAGCAAATAACGGCAACAACATAGATAAGCCCACTTCCCACAGCCGTTCACGGTAAGATGGTCGATTTTTGACACTAAAGCCAATGTTGCCGCCGCTCAGCCTGTATATCCACATCCCGTGGTGCATCAAAAAATGCCCCTATTGCGATTTTAACTCCCACGCAGTCAAAAATGATTTGCCGGAGCACGCCTATGTGCAAGCCTTATTGGCAGATTTGGCGATAGACATCGAGCGCTTCGCTATCACCCGTCCAATTAGCAGCATTTTTATTGGTGGTGGTACGCCGAGTTTATTTTCCCCAGAAGCCATCGCCCGCTTAATAGAAGGCATCGCCGCGCAGATTGTGTTGGAAGATGGTGTGGAAATTACCCTAGAAGCCAATCCTGGTACTTTTGAAAGCCAAAAATTCGCCGAATTCCGCGCTTTGGGCATCAACCGCTTATCCATTGGCATCCAAAGTTTTCATGACGGCTTACTGGAAAAACTGGGGCGCGTGCATAACGCCCGCGAAGCCATCCGCGCCGCAGAAATCGCCCATGATGCCGGGTTTACTAATTTTAATCTGGATTTAATGTACGGCCTGCCCGGTGCTGCTTTTGCCGACAGCGTCGAAGATGTGCAAACCGCCATCAGCCTTGAGCCGACGCATATTTCCTTTTACCAGTTAACCTTAGAACCCAATACCTATTTCCATAAATTTCCGCCGACATTGCCCGATGACGGCTTGATTTACGCCAGCCAAAAAGCCGCGCAAGCCTTATTGGACAAACATGGCTATCAGCAATACGAAGTATCGGCCTACAGCAAAGCCAATCGGCAATGCCGTCATAACCTCAATTACTGGCAATTTGGCGACTATTTAGGCATAGGCGCAGGTGCACATGGCAAAATCAGCCAAGCCTTGCCCGACCAGATTATCCGCACCGCCAAAACCAAAAAACCGGAACAGTATTTACAAGCGACCGCCTTTGAAACCAGCATCACGCCGATTGCCGTCAGTGAATTGCCCTTGGAATTTGTCATGAACCATCTGCGGTTAAGAGGCGGTTTTAGTGCGGGGCATTACCAAGCCGTCACAGGCTTGGCGATAGACAGTTTACAGCCCGCGTTATCGCAGTGCTTACATAAAGGCTTGCTGGTTTATGACAATGACCGTTACGCCTGCTCAGAAAAAGGCTGGGATTTTTTGGATACAATTTTGGGTGAGTTTATTGGCTGATGCTGCTGGGTTTTTCAGTGATTTTTAGTTGTCCACGAACGACACGAAAAGGCACGAAAAAATCGATTCAATATGGGGTTTGAAGTCCGCTCCTAGCTGGTTTATCGTTCCCACGCTCCGCGTGGGAATGCTGTCAGTAACGCTCCAGCGTTGCGTTTCACCAGCAAACAACGCTGGAGCGTTGGGCTATGAATTCCCACGCTCCGCGTCACTGCCATTAAGTTAAGGAAAAAATTATATGATACAAAGACTTAGATCGTTCGTGCTGAGCTTGTCGAAGCATGAATGGTTTAAGTCTCTGCTCACGGATTTTTCCATTCATCCTTCGACAAGCTCAGGACGAACGGAAAAATCCGTGAGCAAAGTCCTAGTCATAGGATGTGCTGTACCCAAAGGGCATAAAAGGAACGAAGTGCATCTGTCGAGTTTTACGCGATTGATGCGCCTCCTGTCGTCGGCACATCCTATATTTATCCTATTGAAAAACAATAATAATTCCTTAACTTAATGGCAGTGACGCCAGATCGTGGGAACTATAAAAATTGTCGGTTTTATTTTCGTAGGGGCGAGCGGCTGCTCGCCTTATTGAGCCTAGTTTCGGTACGGGTTCTAAAAAAGCGGACAGCCGTCCGCCCCTACAAGATTAGACTGATTAATGGTTTATGTTCGTGCCTTTTCGTGCCGTTCGTGGACAATAATGCAACCACTTAAAACCAAAGTTCAAAAACAACTTACCCGCAAACAACCGCGTAAAAACAGTCTATGCCTGAATTACCCGAAGTAGAAACCACCTGTCGCGGTATTGCCCCGCATATCCAAGGAAAACACATTACCGCTGTTGAAATCCGGCAAGCTAAATTGCGTTGGCCTATGCCGGACAATTTATCGGTGTTATTGCTAGGACAAAGCATCCTCAGCGTTTCCAGGCGGGCAAAATATTTGCTATTGGCGACGGCTAGCGGCACATTGTTGATACATTTGGGCATGTCAGGCAGTTTGCGCGTCGTCACCAACGACTTGCCTGCCAGCAAACATGACCATTTAGATATTATCTTTGCCGACGGCACAGTGCTGCGTTTCAACGATCCGCGCCGCTTTGGCTCGGTATTGTGGACGGCTGAGGCTATCGAGCAACATCCGTTAATGAAAAACTTAGGGCCAGAGCCGTTGCTTGCCGATTTCAACGGTAAATTGCTGTACGATTTGTCCCGCAACCGCAAAGTCCCAGTAAAAACGTTTATTATGAACAGCCACATTGTGGTCGGTGTCGGCAATATTTACGCAAACGAAGCCTTGTTTACCGCAGGCATATTGCCGACTAAACCAGCGGGTAAAATTACCTTGGCGCGTTACCAGGTATTGGCGGATTGTATTCGTGACGTACTGCAATGGGCCATCCAGCAAGGCGGCACTACGCTGAGGGATTTCGTTAACGAAGCCGGAAAACCGGGTTATTTCCAACAGCAATTGAAAGTTTATGGGCGCACTGGCCTGCCGTGCCTGAGCTGCGGCGAAACCTTAGAAGAAGTCCGTTTGGCAAACCGCTCCACGGTATTTTGCCGCCATTGCCAACGATAGCGGCGTAGCTGTTTGGTAGAGGGGTAAATCTGGTGGATGGCGAACAAGCCTAGTATTCAGTCAATATTGAATTGTCGGTATTGTTTTCGTAGGGGCGAGCGGCTGCTCGCCTTGTCGCGATTTGTTACGGATTTTAAAGGCGGACAGCCGTCCGCCGCTACAGGGTTAGATTGCCCGACCAAGAACCGGAATTGTATATTTAGCCTATTGCTTTGATTTTTAACGACAAACAACAATAAATAAGTAAAACATCGTGCAAAAAACAGCCCCAGATTATCTAGTTGGCATTGACTTAGGCACTACCCATACCGTGGTCGCCTACAGCAAAGCTAACGAAAAAAACGCTGCCATCGAGATTTTCTTGATGGAGCAATTGGTCGCCCCTGGTCAAGTCGCCGCAAGGCCATTACTGCCATCGGTGCGCTATCATCCGGCAATTGGCGAATTGTCCGCCGATGACATCAGCTTTTCACCCGCTGGTGAAACGGCGGTGATTGGTGAAGCGGCGCGGGTGTTAGGGGCAAAATCCAAAGGCCGCTTGGTGACTAGCGCCAAGAGTTGGTTATCGCATCCCTCGGTTGACCAATCGGCAGAGATATTGCCTTGGGGCAGCGAAGATGGCATTGCCAAAGTTTCACCGCTGGATGCCAGTGCCAGTTATTTACAACATATCCACACGGTTTGGCGGCATAAATTCCCCGAATCACCGTTAGAAGCGCAAACCATCGTCATTACTGTGCCCGCGTCTTTTGATGAGGCCGCACGGGCGTTGACTTTAGAAGCCGCGCGTATCGCCGGATTGAACAGCGTGCGCTTATTAGAAGAGCCGCAAGCGGTGTGTTATGACTGGTTACGCCGTCATGCCGGACAATTGCAGCAAGCCTTGGCGAATGTGCATTTGTTATTGGTTTGCGATGTCGGTGGCGGCACCACCGATTTGACTTTAATTAAGGTGGAGCAGGGCGAACACGAACCGAAGCTTACCCGTATTGGCGTCGGCGACCATTTGATGCTGGGTGGCGACAATATTGATCTGGCTTTGGCGCATTTGGCAGAAAGCCGCTTGCTGCAAGTCGGGCAAAGCGACAATAAGCGTTTGTCGGCAGCGGATTTATCGCAACTGATCGAACAATGTCGGATAGCCAAAGAGCGTTTGTTAGCAGCGGATGCGCCAGAGCAAATGCCGGTAACCTTATTGGGTGGCGGCGCAAAATTAATCGGCAATTCCCGCTCGGTTACGTTCAGTCGTGATGAAGTGCGGCAGATTGCCTTAGATGGTTTTTTTCCGCTGTCGGGTCTTGATGAATTGCCCGACCGCAAACGTAGCGGCGTGGTGGAATTTGGCTTGCCGTATACCGCCGAGCCAGCGGTAAGCAAGCATATCGCGGCGTTTTTAAAACAGCACCAAGCCGCTTGTAAAGATGCCTTGGGCGGTGATGGCATCGTGCCGGATGCGCTGTTGCTGAACGGTGGTGTGTTCCGTAGCCAGCCGATTACCGAGCGTTTATTAGCTTTAATCAGCGCTTGGCGTTCCCGTCCGCCGAGTTTATTAGCCAACCAGCATCCAGAATTAGCGGTGGCGTTTGGTGCGGTCAGTTATGCGGTCGCCAGACGTGACAAACGTTTGAAAATTGGCGGCGGTGCGGCGCGAAGTTATTTTTTATTGGTCGATACCGATAGCGGGCAAAGCCAGCAGCACGGGGTCTGTATCTTGCCGAAAGGCAGTGAAGAAGGTGATGAGATTTTACTGGCGGATAAGCAATTTGCCCTGCGATTGGGCGTGCCAGTGCGTTTTCACTTAGTCTCCAGTAGCGGCGATAGCGATGTTAAATCCGGTGACTTGGTGGTAATCACGGATGATTTCCATTCCTTGCCGCCGTTGGCAGTCGCCTTGGGTGATGGCAATGGCGATGCCGAAGTGGTGGTGCAGTTGGCTGTCACTCAAACCGAAATTGGTACCTTGAAAATTCAGTGTGTGGCGGTGGCGGATAGCAGTCAACGCTGGGATGTGGAATTTCAAATCCGCAAAAAATCGGCAGCAAGCCGACAAATTAATCCGGCTTTACCTGCCAATATGCCCGTATTGGAAGAAAAAATTCTGGCGGTGTTTGGCTCAAAATCCAAGCAAGTCGACCCTAATGCGGTTAAAAATCTCCGCGCCGATTTAGAAAAAGGTTTGGCGTGTAGCCGCGCAGAATGGCCTGTTCCGGTATTGCGGGGCTTATTTGCCAGTTTGTTGGAAGGCAGCAAATATCAGCGGCGATCTGAAACCCATGAGCGGGTGTGGCTGAGTTTAGCCGGGTTTTGTTTGCGCCCTGGCTTGGGTTATCCCTTAGATGATTGGCGAGTGGCGCAGTTGTGGAAGAGTTATCCGCAAGGCATCCAGTTTGTCAATGAAACCCAGAATTGGAGCGAATGGTGGATTTTGTGGCGGCGGATTGCTGGCGGTTTGTCGGCAGAAGCGCAGGAAATCATCTTTAATGATATTGCTAAATTTTTAAACCCTGCTGCCGCGCGTCAAGCCGGGGTTGCCAAACAAATCAAACTACGCGGTTATGACGATATGGTGCGTTTGGCGGCAGTATTGGAGCGTTTGCCAGTAGAGAAAAAAATCCAATTGGGCGGCTGGTTGTTGAAGCGCTTGGAAAAGCCGAGCGAACCGGAACAAACTTGGTGGGCGATTGGGCGCATTGGCGCGCGCGTGCCGTTTCATGGCAGCGCCCATAATGTTCTTAGTGCGGAAACAGTGAAGCCGTGGTTGCTGCAAATGTTGGCAGAAGATTGGAAGAAAAAACCTGCTATCGGTTTTGCCGCGACCTTAATAACGCGGATGAGCGGTGACCGGGCAAGAGATATTGACGATGCTTTGCGTGCACAAGTTTTGGCTAAGTTAAGGCTTAGCAAAGCGCCGCCATCATGGTTGGCGATGCTGGAATCGGTACGCGAGCTGGATGAAAAGGATGAGAAGCAGTTGTTTGGCGAAGCGTTACCGCCAGGGTTGAAGTTAATTACTGACGTTACGCAGTAACGCGCTTTTCTCCCGTTTGTCGCGTCGAGCACCGCAGCATTTGTCGGGAATAGCCCGAAGGGGCGCGGCAGGGAAGCCGCGCGGCGGCAAAGGGGCAGGAAGCCCCTTTTGCCGTCCCCCGACAAATGCGAGGAGCGCAAGACATGAGCGGCAACCGGGCCGCCTTTTCTTTGGTTACTTGCTTTTGGCGGCGCAAAAGAAAGTAACTCGCCTTCGGGTGCGAGAACCCGATTTAAAAAACATCGCGATAGCGATTCATTATTGTTTATTGTCGTCTCACAAAAAGTGAGTGCGTAACATCAGTTAATTATGTAATCGGAGGGATGGTATGGATTTCGGTACGGGATTAAAAATTGCGGTGTTTTTGTTCTGGCCGTTTTTATTGCTGTTTGTGTACTACTTGGTCGATAAAAAGGGCTTTAAACGTCTGCTGGAAAAAAGCAAACGAGGAAGTAAGTGACATCCCTTCGCCGTTGCTAAGGGATGTTTGGATTATTTAGAGCGTTTGCTGGTGTTGTAATTGAATGAGCTGACGATGCCGCGTTTGTCGAATTTGATGATAAGGTCTTCGGCATCGTTGTTTTCAAATAAGTTGTACTGGTAATGGCTGTAAGTCCAAGTTTTCATGCCGTTGTCTAAAAAGCCTGTTTTAATGGGCTTACCAAAAATATTGGCAATATCGTTTTGGGTGGTTTCACCGATGTGGATGGCGGAAACTTGTCCGGCAGGAAAGGTGTGGCCTGTAGACACACAGCCTGAAAAGGCGGGGCATACGGCAAAAATGGCGGTTAGGAGTGATGTCCGTATCGGGCGTGTCCAAATTGCTGAATAAAAAATCTTTGAATTCATTTGGTTGGTATCCTTTTTAGAAAAAAGGTTATCGTGATGGCAAAAGAAAAATCTGTCAACTTTACAATTAGCGGTCAATTGGCGAAGCTTTTTTGCTTTAGGCATTGACGGCGTTCAGGCAATCAACGTTAGAATAACGCTTCTTTACACTCTGAGCCGAAGAATACGGCAAGGATTGTTTACTTTATCTGGCCATATCCCTATGCACTTTGTTAATGACGATGAAAACCCGTTAAGCCCTAATAAGCTTGGCGTTTTTAATTCGCGTAAAAAGCCGCTGGGAAGCAAGCTTATTAAAGGCCAAGAACAAACGGAAATGGTCGCGGGCTTGCTGCTGGCGGTGGTTTTAGTTCTGCATGTCGGCACGATAATGACCATGATGTCATCATTAAACCCGCCGATAAAAAAACCAACGCCACAATTAATCGAAGTTTCTTTGCTAGCGGCGCCTGTCACGCAAACAAAACCCCAAGCAGCTGCGCCTAGCCAATCGCCCGTGCCGCCAGTTAAAAAAGCGGCTGAACCTAAAACACCGTTAAAGCCAGTAGTTAAGAAGCCAAAACCATTGCCGCCAAAGCCATCAGTTAAGCCTGTGGAAACTAAAGCGGATGCGCCACTGCCGCCTGTCGTATCGGCCCTGCCAGCAGTTGATGCACCAAGTAAGCCTTCTGTGGCAGTTTCCGCGTCGCCCAAGCCGCCTGCGCCGATTGCCCAACCAGCGCCTAAGGCGGATGTAAGGGCAACTTGCGTTAGTTGTCCTTCATTGGCGTTTCCTGCGATTGCTAAGCGTAGGGGATGGCAAGGCGTGGTGGTGCTTAAATTTGAGTTGGATGCGTCAGGGCAGGCCGTCAATATTGTTGTCGAGCAAAGTAGTGGTCATGAGTTATTAGATGAAGCGGCAATTGAAAACGCTAAGGAATCGCGTTTTTCTACCCAAGCGACCGAGGCGTCCAGAAAAGTCACTAAAACCTATAAATTTACAATTAAAGAAGAATAGTTAAGGAAAAAATCGCATGTCTTACCCTACTGCCACCACATTTATTGTTGATGGAACTTTGTTTGTTTTGCTGGCCTTTTCAGTCATTACTTGGACGTTAATTCTGTTTAAAATTTGGCAGTTTGCCAGAAATACTTACGATAACCGTCGTTTTGACCAAGCTTTTTGGGAGTGCGAAAGTTTGGCTGCCGCCCAAACAATGGATGAAAGCTTATATAAAGGCCCGCAAGCCCGCATTGCTATGCAAGGTTTCAAGTGGCTGAATGAAAGTCAGCAGGAAACCAGCAAGCGCTTAAAGTACCAAGGTATTCCTGTAGAGTTGTTGGAACATTCCTTGCTGGAACAAATGCAACATGAGCAGCGCAAAATGGATGGCGGTTTAACCATGCTGGCAAGTATTGGCAGTACCTCGCCGTTTGTCGGTTTGTTTGGCACGGTTTTAGGCATTATGCAGGCGATGCACCAGATAACCGCCAGCGGCTCGACCAGTCTCGATGTGGTCGCAGGCCCTATTGGCGATGCTTTGGTGGCAACTGCGATCGGCATTGCTGTCGCTGTTCCGGCGGTGTTGGCGTATAACTTATTTTTACGTCGGGTAAAACATCAACGCACCAATTTGGAGAACTTTGCTATCAGTTTTGTCCATATTGTTTTCGGGGTTGATAACAATAGCAGGCAAGATCATGGCGTTTAAACCGCAATCAGAAGATCATGAGACGATGAGTGAGATTAATGTCACGCCGTTAGTGGATGTGATGTTGGTTTTGGTGATTATTTTATTGGTTACTGCGCCCTTGGTTACCCAGTCGGTCAATGTCAGTCTGCCGAAAACCGCCGAAGTTGCCGCGCAAGTTAAAGATCAGCCGCTGCAATTAAATATCGATGCCCAACAAAAAATCACTTTGAATAAAGTCGATATTAGCGACCTTGCAAGTTTGGAAGCGTCTTTGCAAAAGACATTGGCTAATCAGGCGGATGTGGCAGTGCATCTGTATGTCGATCAGCAGGTTGAGTACAAAAAAGTTGCCGAGGTTATGGCAGCAGTGCAACATGCAGGCATTACAAAATTGTCTTTCGTGACTGTTGAAAAATAACCAAGCGATCAAATTAAATCTTAGGATTGGCTCAAAGTTTTACATTTTTACGCTCCAATTATGACTGACTAGCGTTGCCCACTTTGTTTGGCGCATGCTAAACTCGGAAAGAAGTCAGCAAAATATGAACTGTTTGTATTGTTGTTTAAAAACGGTGAACCAGCTTAAATAAGACAAAATTGCTTAGGCTGAATGAGTTGAAGGTTTAATCCCCGCCCCATATAGTTGGGCATTATCCGTATTTTATTTACTGACATAGCGAATGATTGAACATCAGCCAAGATCAAATTGGGCAATTACTTTTTCCGTTTGGCGAGCATTAGTGTTACGGGAAGCGGTTTCGCGTATTACTAGCTCACGAATTGCATTGGTGTGGTTGTTTTTAGAGCCAATTGCCCACTTTGCTTTTATGATTATGTTAATGACACTAATTCGCTCCCGAGTTATTGGCGGCATTGATACTTCCTTGTGGCTGATTGTCGGCTTAATGAGTTTCTTCATGTTCAAAAGAGTGGGTGCACAGACAAAAAATGCCATTAAAACCAACGCGCCTTTGTTTTCTTATCGACAAGTATTGCCTGTAGATACTATTTTATCTCGGGCTTTTTTAGAGGGCGCTTTAGGGATAATGATCACGATAATTCTGGGCATAGGTGTTGCGCTATTTGGCGTTGAGATTTCCCCAGACGACCCCTTGATGGTAATGGCTGCATTTTTTGGTTTGTGGCTGATGGGTTTGGGTTATGGCTTAGTTATTTCCGTGATTGCCGAACTTTTACCAGAAATCAGTAAAATTCTCGATATGGTTATGACGCCCATTTACATGCTTTCAGGCGTTTTGTTACCAATTGCATCTGTTCCCATGCCATATAGAGAATGGGTTCTGCTAAATCCTTTGGCACATGGTGTTGAAGCATCAAGATTAGGGGTTTCAGGTTTTTATCATGCAGTGCCCGAACTAGATTTGACGTACCTATACAAATTTGCTGTTTGCTTGATTTTTTTTGGATTGTTACTGCAAAGGCGATTTCGGTTAACTTTGGTTGCTAAATGATAATTGTAAATGATGTCCATAAACGCTATATGACCGATCACGGCCCTGGAAGATGGGTATTGAAAGGCGTGGACTTTGTCATACCGCCAAAGGTCAGCGTCGGCCTGATTGGCGGTAATGGTGCCGGTAAATCCACCTTGCTACGGCTTATTGGCGGTACAGATCAGCCGAATAAGGGCAATGTGGAGCGGCTTTGCCGAGTGTCTTGGCCTATGGGGCTGGCCCCGGGTTTTCAAGGCTCGCTAACAGGCAGGCAAAACGTCAAATTCGTCTGTCGGATTCATGGGCATGAACATGATATTGAAGACCGTATTGAATTTGTTAAAGCCTTTGCCGAAATAGGCGAAGCATTTGAAGAGCCTATAAATACCTATTCATCGGGTATGAAATCGCGATTAGTCTTTGGACTGTCAATGGCCTTCGATTTTGATGTCTATATCTCCGACGAAGTAACCTCGGCTGGTGATGCCGCGTTTAAACAAAAAGCCAGTAACGCCTTCAAAAATCTCGCAGACCATTCAAGTTTAATCATGGTATCTCATGGTGAAGGCATATTAAGGCAATTTTGTAGTGCCGGTATCTGGCTTTACCAAGGCAAAGCCCATTGGTTTGACGATCTTGAGGACGCCCTAAAAGCCTACAAAGACACCTTGCCGAAATGAGCATACAAAGCAAACGCAAAGAGAAGCCCTTCCAGCAGGCGGTGCTGGCGATCGCGCTGGCGGCCTCGGTGCTGAGCGTCCTGTACTGG
>Ga0247843_1004111_pt1 | contig 22294 bp, 23 predicted proteins | sample LaCruzMarch2017__FD_192420 | JGI IMG/M metagenome (GOLD analysis project Ga0247843, IMG submission 192420) | Freshwater microbial communities from meromictic Lake La Cruz, Castile-La Mancha, Spain - LaCruzMarch2017_8m | ecosystem: Environmental > Aquatic > Freshwater > Lake | place: Spain...
CGCACGATGTAGTTGACGTCCTTGACGAACAGCTCCTTGGCCTTGAGGGCGTTGTTGATGAAGTGGGCCCAGGGGTCCTGGGGGTTGAAGAGGTCCTGGACGCCGAGCAGCTGCTCCGCCTTCTGGTAGCCCTCGTCGGTGAGGGTGACGTTGCGCTGCTTCTCATCGACCTCGTAGTCGCCCTCGGGATCGATGCCGTCCTTGCCCATCTCGGCGGCACGCACGAGCTCGCCGGCGATCCGGGCCGCCTGCATGTACTTCTCCTGGGGCCGCTCGATCTGCCCGGAGATGATCAGCGGGGTGCGGGCCTCGTCAACGAGGATCGAATCCACCTCGTCAATGATGCAGTACTGGAATTCGCGCTGCACCACCTCGGCGATATCGCTCGCCATGTTGTCGCGCAGGTAGTCGAAGCCCAGTTCGGAGTTGGTGGCGTAGGTGATGTCGCAGGCGTAGTTGCGGCGCCGCTCCGGCGGGCTCATGTCCTGCTGGATCAGGCCGACGCTCAGCCCCAGGAAGCGGTGGATCTGGCCCATCCACTCGGCGTCGCGGCGGGCCAGGTAGTCGTTGACCGTGACCACGTGGACCCCGCGGCCGGTGAGGGCGTTGAGGTAGGCCGGCAGGGTGGCCACCAGGGTCTTGCCCTCGCCGGTCTTCATCTCGGCGATCTGGGCGTTGTGCAGCACCATGCCACCGATCAGCTGCACGTCGAAGTGGCGCATGCCCAGCACCCGCTTGCCGGCCTCCCGCACCACCGCAAAGGCCTGGGGCAGCAGCTTGTCGAGCAGGGCCTTGCGGCTTGCGGCCGTCTCGGGCTTCTCCAGCTGCTGGCGGAACTCGGCCGTCAGGCCCCTCAGCTCCTCGTCGCTGAGGGGCTCGATCTCCTCTTCCAGCAGGTTGATGTCGGACACCAGCGGCTGGTAGCGCTTCAGCTTGCGGGCATTGGGATCACCCAGCAGCAGCTTGAGCATGGAGATGGCCTGTCCGTAGTTGATTACCCTACCATCGCAAAACCGTGGCCGAGAGCGAAGAATCGTGCTGCTGCAAGGGTTCTCGGCGTCGCTTCCGCCGGGGATCCGCACCTGCAGTGCCCACCGGCCCCGGCCGCCTAGCAGGATTCGCAGCTGATGCCCTTCACGCCGGCCCGTTGAGCACCGCCATCCCCAGGCCCCGAGACCCTGCCGCAGCCCCGGTGCGGCTGATCCGCCACGGCGGCCTGTGCCTGCGCCTGCGCTGGCGGTTGGCGGCCCTGGGCGCCCTGCTCGACGGCCACAGCTTCTGGGCCACCGGCCGGCAGCGCTCCCAGCTGGGACGGATGCTGAGGGGCAGCCAGGTGGTGGTGAGCGCCTGGCAGGGGAGCCGCCTGGTGGGATTCGGGCGCGCCACCAGCGATGGGGTGTTCCGCGCCGTGCTCTGGGACGTGGTGGTGGCGGCGGACCACCAGGGACGGGGACTGGGCCGGCGGGTCGTTGAAGAGCTGCTGGCCAGCCCTCCCGTGGCCGCAGCAGAACGGGTGTATCTGATGACCACCTCGGGCGAGGGCTTCTACGAACGGCTGGGCTTCAGCCGGGTGGACAGCCAGCGGCTGATGCTGAAACAGACAAGCGGATGAAGAGATTCGAACTCTCGACCCTCTCCTTGGCAAGGAGATGCTCTACCACTGAGCTACATCCGCATTGATCGGACCCAGGCTTGCGTGCCGATAACGGCGCTGGGCTCGGCCCTGCCGGCTCACACCGACAAGTTGAGCATGCCCCATGGGGGGTCCCTTGGTCAAATGGGCGCGGTGACGGCGAATCCGGGGATCGGGGGCGCCAGGCGAAAGCGCCCATAAAGTCCTGAGGTGGCGGTGGCGGCTAGGCATGTGGTGGCGAACTCCCTGGCTGAGACAGCGGCGGCTGCTGCTGGGGCTGGCCCTGTTCGACACCCTGCTGTTGTTGGGCACTTACAACAGCCTGTTCCTGCAACGGTTCGACCGCTGGGCCGGCGTCACTGGGGGCATCGGAAGCCTGATCGGGCTCTGGGTGGGGGTCTCCTACCTGCTGGGGCGCTATTCCAAGCCCGACCAGGGTCAGCGTGATTCCCAGCGCCGGCGGCTGGGCGCCACCGCCGTGGTCGCCCTGCTGGTGCTGGCCGTCGTGGTGGTTGTCCTCAACTGGGGACTGAAGGTTGAAGATCCGCGAACGTTCCGCAACTTCATCCTTCCCCTGCTAGCGGCCGTCACCCTGGCCTCCGGAACGGCCCAGCTGGTCGTCACCCGCCTGCTGAGTCGGCGCCAGGCCTGGCTGCTGGTGGGGGAGGCTGAGGAACTGAACGTGGTTCAACGGGAACTGGAGCGTGACGGAGGTCAGCCACTGCTCGCTCTCCACTACTGCGACTGCCGGGCGCTCGCTCCTGACTTCGAGACGATCCTGCTGTCGGTGGATGGCATCGCAGTGAGTGAGGCCGCCGAACTGAACGATGCCCTGCTGCAGAAGTTGCTGGCACGGCGCGAACGCGGCGCCAGCGTCTGCAGCCTCGTGATCTGGGTCGAGCATCACCTGCAGCGGGTTCCCCCGGAGCTGTTCTCCAGTCGCTGGCTGCTGCAGGCGGATGGGTTCGAACTGCAACCCAACCGCTGGGGATGGCAGCTCAAACGCCTTGGCGACGTGGTCGTCGCCAGCCTGTTGTTGGTGGTCACGGCGCCGATCCTGCTGATCGCCGCCATCGCCATCCGCCTCGAAGACGGGGGGGGCATCCTCTACCGCCAGCGGCGCACAGGCCTCTACGGGGAGGCCATCGAAGTGTGGAAGCTGAGAACCATGTGCCAGGAAGCGGAGACACGCGGGGCCCGCTGGGCCAGCCGCAATGACCCCCGTGTCACCGTGGTGGGAAACACATTGAGACGGCTGCGCATCGATGAACTGCCCCAGCTGATTTCCGTTCTCAAGGGTGAGATGAGTCTGATCGGTCCAAGGCCGGAGCGGCCCGAGATTGAGGACACTCTCGAACAACAGATCCAGCATTATCGGGTGCGCCACTGGGTGCGGCCAGGCCTGAGCGGGTGGGCGCAGGTCTGCTACCCCTATGGCGCCAGCATTGAAGACAGCAGGATGAAACTCAGCTACGACCTTTATTATCTGCGCAATGCCAGTCTGATGCTTGACACTCTCATTCTGATCAAGACAATACGTCTGCTGGCAAGAGCCCGAGGGGCCCAGCCTGTCAGTTGTCAACTGCCATCCAGAGCCGACTTCAAGGCCATGCGTAGAGCCCCATGACCCCGTAGGATCAGCCGTGAATGGCAACGGTCTTTGGCGACTGTCCTGATCACTGGAGGAGCCGGCTTCATCGGCAGCCACACCTGTCTCGTCCTGATCGGTGCGGGCCATCGTGTGGTTGTTGTCGACAACCTGCAGAACAGCAGCGTTGAAGCACTGCACCGTGTCGCAGAGCTCTGCAGCCTCAGCCCGGACCATGCCAGCGGCCACCAGGAATGGAGGTCGGCCTCGGGCGAAAGCCAACTGATCTTCATCAACGGTGATATCAGAAGCCCCGTTGACCTGGATCTGGCCTTCCGATCCGGAGGCCCCGGGGACAGCTCCGATATCACGGCCGTTCTTCACTTCGCCGGCCTCAAAGCGGTGGGGGACTCGATCCACCAACCGCTCAGCTACTGGCACGTCAACGTCGAAGGCACGCGCTGCCTGCTGGAGGCCATGCGCCGGCACGGCTGCCGCACCATCGTGTTCAGCAGCACCGCCGCGCTCTATGGCGTCCCCGAGGCGTTGCCGATCCCGGAAAGTGCCTGCATTCAGCCGGCCAATCCCTACGGTCAGACCAAAGCGGCTGTCGAGCAGCTGCTGGCCGATGTCGCCCAGAGTGAACCGGGCTGGCGCATGGCGCGATTGCGCTATTTCAACCCCGTCGGCGCCCACCCCAGCGGATGCATCGGCGAAGACCCCAATGGGGTGCCCTCGAATCTGTTTCCCCTGATCACGCAGGTGGCCATGGGGATCCGGCCCCATGTGAAGATCTTCGGCTCCGACTGGCCCACACCTGATGGCACCGGCATCCGTGACTTCATCCATGTGATGGATCTCGCCGAAGGCCATCGGCAGGCCCTGGACGTGCTCCTGGCCTCAGACGAACAGATCCTGACCCTCAACCTGGGCAGTGGCCAGGGCCATTCCGTGCTCGAAATGATCCAGGCCTTCGAGCGGATCAACGGCTGTCTTGTGGCCTATGAGTTTGCGCCGCGCAGGCCAGGCGATGTGGCGGAGAGTGTGGCCGATCCCTCTGCCGCCAAGCATCTTCTGGGCTGGTCCACCACGCGAAGTCTTGAGGACATCTGCCGGGATGGCTGGGCCTGGAGGCAGCGGAACCGGAACGGCTACCGCAATCGGCGATAGAGCCAGCTCTGCAGGCTGGCCGGCATGATGCGAAGGCCAAAAGCGGCAAAAGCCCAGAGAAGATTCATCGGTGAAGACAGCTGAAGCTCCCGCATGGCCCTGAGCCGGACGTGGAGGTCCGCCCACGCCTGCTGCCAACCGCCGCGGCGTCGGAAGAAGGCGGCGTCCCGCTGGAAGTTCAGCAGCGGTTCCGGCAGGTTGGCGAACACATAGCCCGACGTCGCCGCCGAGATCCAGAGATGGTAGTCCTCGGTGCGTTTCACATCTTCACGGTAACGAAGACCGGACTCAAAAACCCGGCGACGCAGCATCACCGTGGGGTGATTCAGGGGATTGCTGCGCGGCAAGGTGGCCACAATGGCCGCGTGGCTGATGGGCATCCTCTTGAGCTGAAGATAGGCACCGTGCTCATCAACTTCGTGGCAAGCCGTGCCAAGAATGTCAACCTCTGCATGCTCGATCATGTACTGGCGCTGGCGCTCCATGCGCCCGGGAAGGGATTCATCATCGGCATCCATTCGCGCCAGGAAGGCCACACCTGGATCCCGCAGCGCCTCCTCAAGAAGCTGGTTGAGGCCGTGGGCGAGTCCTCGGGATTCCGCCACCTCCCGCAGCACCAGCGTGGCGGGAGCGGCGGCGGCTCGGAACCGGTCGGGGTCCGTGAGCTGGCCACCATCGACCCGCAGGTACAGCAGGTCGCCGGGGGCCAGACTGGAGGCCGTGCTGCGGATGGCCCGCAGGGCCAGGGGAGCTGGTGTGTCCCCCTTCATGCAAAGCAGGGTCGCGATGCGCGCTGTCACAGCGCCTGGGTGGCTTGCAACGGCAGATCGATTTCCACATGGGCCGCCTGGGGAACGAAATCCCGCAGGGCCTCAACATCCACCCGCTGGCCGTCGAGGAAGCGCTCCAGCAGGGCCTCACTGGAGTAGTCATCACTTTCGCCGGCCCGGTTGTCGAGGATGGTCTGCACCTTGTTGATCGGTGCGCAGAAGGCCACCGACTGGTCGAAGCAAAGCAGGTCAGGCTTGACCAAGGCGAAAAGGGAACTGGAGGAGGACAGCACCTGCTCCAGACGGTTGGGGTTGGTGTAGGGGAGCGTCCGCAGCAGGCCGAGCAGATCGGCGAGGCGATACACGGAACTGGACACCTCGATCGGATAGCCGAAGTCGCCGGTCTGTCCCACCCAACGAAACCGCAGCCCACCGTCCACGGGCTGGAAATCCGGCAGCGGCTGCACGCAGTTCATCGAATAGCAGCGCGTGGTGTTGTGGCCGACGCGCAGGGAGAAGCCGATGGCAGAGGGCTGCTGGTCGAGGGCGCCATGGATGGCATGCAACGAAAAGGGCCGCACGAAGATGTTGTCGTCAACGAGAAACAGCAGCTGCTCACAGCTGGCGCGCCAGGAGCGCAGCCGCAGGCGATCCAGGATCCGGCGCCAGCGGGAGGCGGCGGGGGGTTGGCGCAGACAGGCCAGCAGATCGTGGCGAAAGGAGCGCTCCTGCACCCAGTCAATCAGGAGCCGGCCCTGGAACTCCTGCTGCAGCTGGGCATAACCCTGGGCGAACGCCTCTGAGCTGGTCCGGTAGAGCACGGTGATCGGAGACTGCGCCGCCTCCAGGCAATGCAGGGCGAACGACGCCAGGGTCGCCTGCAACTGCAGGGGCCGATCCTTGGAAAAGATCAGGGTGAGGGTGCGCATCAGAGCTGGGGCGGGGCCGGGAACTGGTCGGTGATCGCCTCCCCCTCCAGCAGGCAGCGATACAGCCGTTCGTACTGGTCGGCGATGCCCTCCCAGGTGAAGTGGGCCCGCCAGGCCCGATGGGCGGAGGCGGCCATCCTGGTGCGGGCGGGGGCGTCGGCCAGCAGGGCCTCCAGCCGCTGGGTCCCGGCGGCCAGATCGGCCCGCACACTGCCTTCCCGGTCGTCACTGCGCACACCGGGCAACAACTCGCCCCCACCTGTCCAGCTGATGATCTCGGCCGCATTGCCCACCGGCGTGACCAGGAAGGGGGTGCGGGAAGCAGCGGCTTCGAACAACACCAGGGGGGAACACTCGATCCAGGAGGGGAACAGGAGAAGATCCGCCTCCAGAAAGGCACTAATTGTGTCCTCACGCGATAGCGAAACACACTTGATCTGGCGTTCTTGTACTCTGTTGCGCTTCCGCCTCAGACGGCGCAAGAGTTGAAACCAGATGGGAAAGCCAACGCCACGCAGACTTTTGCGGCGAACGATGTAGTAGAGAGCTTTGAGGATATGAATCGGCCTGACTAATGTTATGACTGGTCGGTCGAAGTCAGGGCAGACGAGCAGCAACGTTGCTTTATTTAGGCTGGAGTGGGAAAAGATCTCTACCGCTTCTTCCTGACCTTTGGCCACTGAGAGATAGCCTGCTACATGCAGGATCAGATGGTGGTCTGTCGGAATTCCTAGACGCTGACGTATGTCACCATCTTCGAAGCGATCAAACTCATCGGCCGCTGCTCCATTGGGAATGATGGCGATTGACTCAACACCGGCATTGCGCGCGAAGTCGATATCTCGGTAGGAGTCGGAAAGAAAGACACAGGCATCGTAGCTGCGCATCCACTCCCCCATTGAGGAGAAATAGTTGCGAAAAATAGGATCTTCGAGAGCAGAAAAACCCGTTGGCACGAACACCTTACGGGCTTTCAGCCGGGAGAGCAGCGGTAGGGTGAGGTCGGTAGCCCATTGCTGGGCTGCGAAGTTCACAATGATGTCTGGATTAAAGTCCAGCAGAAAGTTTTGGTAGCCAGAGACATCGCCCCAGATGCCAATTGCGCTCTTGCCATGAACATCAAAGGACCGGACATCAACGCCTTCAATCTGACTGACTTGGCGTCGTGGGTCGTTGCTTGTGGCGACGGTTACTTGATGGCCTCGCTGCACGAGGCGTTCTGAGATCTGGCGTACCACCTCAGACATGCCGTGACGGGCTGGTAGGTAGGACTCGACCGTATGGAGGATCTTCATGGGTCGAGGGGGCTGGGGGGAACCTACGCCGCAGCCGGGGCGGCGGGATAAACCAGGGTCATGCCTGGGAGGCTGAGACCCGAATGCACGGCATGGAAGCGTCCGGGAAAGGCCGCGAGGGTCTCCTCGACAGCCTGGCGGGGACCGATGTTGTAACCGGATTCCGAGGACTGGAGGAAGGTGTCGTGTAGCAGCAGCAGCGGGTCTGGGACGGCAGCCAGGATCCCGTCGATCTCACGCCTGACGCTGGCATGGGAGTGGTCACCGTCGAGGAAGAACAGGGGGGAAGGGGGACGTCCCGCCCGCTCCCAGAGGACGAGGGAGGTGGTCAGGCCGTCGCCCTGGTGCAGCTGCACACCCTCGAGGCCCCGTACCATCGCGCCCCGCTGGGCATGGGGATGTTCCACATGGTCGACATCGTCGGGGAGATCGCAGGAATGGATGGTGGTGGGGATGTGGAAGTACTGGGCAATTTCGTGAAAGATCCTCGCCGACTTGCCGATGTTGGTGCCCCACTCGAAGATCAGCGATGGCTCGAAGCGACAGACCGTCGCCGTCATCAGCATCAGCTCCTGGAGGGGGAAGGGATGGACGCCGACCACGGGAACCAGGGTGCGGGCCACGAATGCTGAGGTGACCCAGCCGTCCACTTCAAACTCCCCGCAGGCGGGATTGCGGGATGGGTTGGCCGTGCTGAGGAAAGGATTCAGGGATTTCGAACGTTCGGCGGAGGACCCACGAAGATCCAGCAGCCGAGTAAGGAGTCCCATGGTTGTGAATCGGGCGGGCAGAGGGCGTCCTCAGGGGGTGGAGGACGTCGTTAGGGCATGATCCCACATCTCTGTGAGACCACGCTGGAGAGATACATCCGGACGCCATCCACAGGCAGAACGAAGCTTCTGGGCGTCGAGCACATTGGCCTCAACATCGAAACGCCGTGAGGGAAGATGGCGCACCTTAATGGTGTGCCCTGTAGCCTCGGCCAACGGACGCAGCATGGCGATCACATCGAGGTTGCTGGCCCCGATTCCGGTGCCAAGATTATAGATTTCACCATCTCGGCCGAAGTCCAAGGCCGCAAGGATGCCACTGGCCACATCACTGACATGGATGTAATCGCGGATGGTACCCACGTCGCCATAGACCTCGATCTCACGGGCCGAAAGGGTGGCGTCGATGGCAGCGGCGAGGAAACCCTGGCCGGTCCGAGAACGCTGCTGGACGCCGTAGGCGTTGGCTGGCCGCACCACCACCACCGGCAAGTCACGGGTGTGATGAAACATTAGGGCGTAATTGTCGATCGTGAGCTTGGTGATGCCGTAGGGGCTGATGGGGGCTGTCGGGTGGGATTCGGCCATAGGCAGAGTGCAGGGCGGGCCGTAGACCGTGCCTCCGGAGGAAACAAGCAGCAGACGGCGAACCCCGACGGCCATCGCCTCCTCAAGCAATCCGACGCTCCCGGGCAGATTGGCGAGCAGGTCGAAGACGGGGTCGCCGTAACTGGTCTTGGGGACGGTGGCGTAGGCCAGGTCGATCACCTCGCAGCCCGGCTCGAGGATCTCCCGCATCTGGGCGCGATTGCCGAGATCGGCGCTGCGATAGGCGAACGGCAGGGTGGAAGTGTGGGCTCCGGGGGGACGCCGTCCCACAACAGTCACCTCACGGCCGGAAGCGACCAGCTCCTGGCTGACCAGGGAGCCGATGAAACCGGCTCCGCCGATGACGATGGTCTTCATTGCGGCCTCCTGAACCGTTGCGCCACGCGCCAGATGCGCTTGGCGAGATTCCGGAAGGGACCCGCGTTATGCAGGAGGTCGTAGGCGGGGGACGCACGGACCATCCATGCTCCCTTCATGGCCTGGACGCGGGCCAGAGCGTCTTGCCTTAGGGGTGACAGGGCATGTCCCGTAGCGAGGCTCTGGATGGCCTGGAGCAGGACCTCCTGCATCCGGGCAAAGTCGAGTGGGGGCTGCAGTGAGGAAGCGTCACCATGGGTGAGCGCAGCGATGGCATGCACACACGGATCATCACTGGGCAAGCCGGCTGCAGCAGCGATGTTTTCCGCGCTGATCGTGATCAGGCGATTACGGAATGGAGACGGACCGACACGGGACATGCTGCCGGGGATCTCTCGATAAACGAGTAAAACCTGGCCAACGTTCGCCACGGAACCGATACGAGAGAGACGCGACCACAATTCATAGTCTTCCGGCGGTTGGCGCTCAGGGTCTGTGGTGTAGCCGCCAACCTGCTGAAGCGCGGCACGTAAAAGTAGGACAGAACTGTGGACAAACGGGTTGTTGAACAACAATTGATAGCGCAGGGTTGGCTCATCGACTGGATGGCGGTGAAACCGTTCCACGAGGCGATCAACCTCCATGATCTGGGCCCATGAACCCACTAGTACACAGTCTTGGTGTGCTTCCATATAAGCCACCTGCAAGGCGAGGCGATCGGGATGGGAAAGATCGTCCTGATCCTGCCGAGCCACATAGGTTCCACAGGCGAGGGAGATGCCATGGTTGAGGGTACGGGCTAGACCCTGGTTGGCTTGCTGGAAAAAGCGGATGCGCTGATCGTCAAAGTCGTCAAGGACAGAAGCCGACCCATCGACAGAACCATCGTCAATAACGATCAGCTCAAAGTCCTCGAACGACTGAGAAAGAATGCTGGAGATGGCCGCATGCAGATAGGGTAGACCGTTGTATACGGGCAAGACAACCGAAACACGTGGAGATTGAAAAGTCATCTACCCAGCATGTTCCGAGGAGTGGAGGCCCTTGGTCGCTTTGACATGCCAGCCAAAACAGCTGTAGTCGGAAGAACCTCGATCAAGAGATGAACAGATCTGCAAAAATCTCAGAATAACAAGCATCGCCAATCGAACCCGCCACGAGTCCTTAGTAAGGGAGTAGGCGCTGGACATCTGCGGGAGCCTCCTGATTTCCTGGGCAAGATACTCAAAGTAGTTTCCATTCGGCTCCATCTCCACGGAGCCAAAACCAAGATCCTCTAAATGCCTGGAATACCAGTTACTAGAAAAACCAGTTGAAAAGAAATAAGGCGAGAAGTGTGTGAAGCTGCAGAATGGAGCCGTCAGCAGAAGCAGACCTCCAGGTCGCAAGACCCGCGCAAGCTCTCCAATCGCCGCCAAAGGGTCGGGCAGGTGTTCTAGGACCTCAGTACACAAGACGACATCGAAAGAATCACTAGGGACCGGAATGTCGACGATATCGCAGACATAGTCAGTGGCACCATACATCCAGTTCTCAACATGACCACCTAGTCCATCACCCTTCCCATCGTAAGCAGCGTTGTCTTGCGACACATAGTGAAGATGCGAGCAGAAGCGTCGATACTTCTGCTCGCCAGAACCGGCATCTAGCAACCGTGCGCTCGGGGGGATTTTCGTCAGGACTGACTCAACCCACTGGTCACGCAGACTTGAGTTGGTCGTCCCGACAATAAGGGCTGGGTCCTGAAGACGGGAAGTGATTGAGAAGCAGTCCCAAATCGACGACTGCAGCTTCCTTCTAGATTGATTACAAGCAGAAAGCTGGCGATGAATAACCCTTTTAGCTTGGACTATCGGCCGCAAGAGTCGCATCACAGGGTAAGGGAAAAGAATGGAAATACTCAAGTATCTGCGCAGGCGTCAAGACGAAGAGTAACGGATTGGGCGATGCCCAGTTCCAATCGAACACTGAGACCACGAGGGGAGAACTACCACTTGCCTGCTGGCTATGCCGAGCCAGGTTACACCTGCAAGACTCATCGTGAGCGTGATGTGAGCTTAGTTGTGTAGTGCCACCCGGTTGTTCCGGCTGACAAAGGCGTGTGAGATCGAAAGGGTTGTGATGCGACCCACCAGCCCAAGACCTCACTTCTCATGCATACATACCCTAACGCCCGCCTGGGACCCATTGGCCGGGTACGCCTGATCCGTCAGCAACTCGACCAAGGTCGTTGCCTGGCTGGGCTGGCTGCCGAGAACGGCATCAGTGCGCGAACCGCCCGTAAGAAGCTGGCATGATTGTGTTCAGGTGGGCCAGTGGCGCAGGCTCGATCCGAAGCATCTGCAGCAGGCCAAGGAGCTCAGGCACCAGCGCTGCACCCTCCGGGGGATTGCCCGGATGCTGCTGAGGGCAATCAGCACCCTGGCCCGGACAATAAGGCACCTGGGGTTGGCTTCGAAATGGTCAACGTCACGGTCGACGACGCCGCCCCTTTGTCCTGCGTCGAGGTTCAGGCCGACGAGAAGGGGCCAACCACGATGGGCCTTCTACGCCTTGCGGTGGTTTGGGTCGACGTGCAGGGGATCGAGTGACGTCAGGTGCTCAGCGACAACCGGTCTGAAGACAAGTCACATGGCTGGCGGAAAGCCAGCCATGCCGTGGGGCTGAAAATGAAGAAGACAAAGCCAAACACCCCGGGAGCAAACGGCAACGCCGAGCGAAGCATGAAGACTTTGATGAAGGAGTGGGCCTAGGTGATGCCCTACGTCACCACGGCCACCTGGAACGCTCGAAAACCAACCGACCTGCGGATGCATTACCGCCGCTGGTGACACATGACCCTAGGGGGGCCTCACACCCTGAAAACAGCTCGGTTGGCTGCTCAGCTCAGACGATGATCAAAACCATGGCCCGAAAGCACCAGATGTGAGGGGCGAGCGTGCAGTAGCCATTGAAGAACGGCGCAGTGCCCTCTCAGGGCTTGCCCCTCATTCGAAATATGGAAGTCAAGATGGTTGCTGAAGTCGTTGTTGCTCTGAACGCTCAATGAAGTTGACTGCCGACAGAACATCGGATTCAGTATGTAAGCCTGGAGCACCAAGCGCATTCTGCATCTCTCCATACCCAGTTCGCACCAGAATAGGCTTGGTGCCTGCTCGGAAGCCTGCTTCTATGTCAGAAAGCTTGTCGCCAATGAACCAAGAACGCTTCATGTCGATGCCATGATCTGCTTGTGCCTGCAGTAACAGACCGGGTTCAGGCTTTCTACAACTGCAGTTAACCATGGCACCATACTGAGGATGATGAGGGCAGTAATAAAACGCATCGATCTTTGCGCCGTGCTGCGCGAGCAAACAGTTGACTTTGCTATGCAGGGTTTGTATAGCCGCTTCGTCGTAATACCCCCTGGCAACTCCAGCCTGGTTTGTTATCACTATTACAATGAAGTCCATTCGGTTGATTCTAGTGATTGCCTCGACAGCCCCCGGGATCCATTCCCAGTCCTCATACCGATAGAGGTGTCCCTTCTCAACATTGAGAGTGCCGTCGCGATCAAGGAAGATAGCTGCTTTCATCAATTGAGACATTAAGCCCTCAGTTCCTGAATGGTTCGACTACATGAGTTGACCCTATGGCCGATGATCATAGTAGTTACTTCCGTCTAAAGGCCAAGGCATTAACGCTGTCGAAATGCAACAGGTCCTTGCCCCTTTATAGAGTCGTTTCAGACATTGAATGCCATCTCGTGGGGAGACTCACTTGGTGCAGCTGGAGAAGGTGGCATGAGCCATCCCTTGCTAGACGAAAGCTAAATGCAAGAGGATGTACTCGTATTGGCCTTCACTATGGGAGAAGCAAGTGCTCTGCGAGCCTGGGTAAACACAGATACGCCGGGGTGTCTATCGTTTCGTTGAGTATGTGTGCATCTGGAGCTATTCGGGATTATGGCTTTCTAAGCCAATAGCAGCCACAGCCATACTCTTGTTCATCAACAAGACTTGATGGTGGATTAACGATGAGTCCATCAGGGGCGGCACCGTCAGGGACAAGAGAGAACTCGGCCAGTTCGAGTTCACCGAACCAATTCCTGAAGTCCCGATAATCATAGATGCGATGAGCATTAAACTGGACTCGCGGGCGACCTACAGGTACAACGACAAGCAGGTTGCCCCCTCTTTTCAGGACGCGCTGCAGTTCTCCTGCGGCTTTACGATCAGCCATCGGATCGAGCGGATCCCCGTATCGACCGAGCCCAATGTGCTCAATGACATGCATGCACGACAATGAGTCGATGGACTCATCCTCAAAGTGGAGTTTCACGAGGTCGGTGGTGCCGACCTGCAGACCGTCAAGAACGATGGGCGCCGGCCGGTAATCAAAGAATCGGGTCGGGATAAAGGCAGAAAGAAGGGTGCTAAAGGTTAAGGTGGAAGAAATGTCAGTATGCTCCATCGGACGAGTCCGAGACAGGATCTGTGCAGCCCAGGCAGGATGGTAGATATAGTGCCTGTCAAAACCCGTTGAATCTGTCGCATCGCCAAGACAAGGATATCGGTCAATCCAATCCACGGCTTCAGTTCGGCCTGCGGCATGATGAAGCTTTGAAAAAGTAGAAAACTGCTCTGCATACTTCGAACGAGACTGGTTGGCTGAAATCAGCCTGTTGAATACGCTAGACCATGATGTGTACCATCTAATGACCAGTGCTTTTGTACGAAGAGTCATGTCGTCAAGCATAACTTGCTCCTGCTACTAGTGCTGACTCTGGCATTGGATGCTCATCATTGATTAGCGTCGTCGATCGGGACATTTAATATCTCTTTAGTCGGCGGGATACAGCCTTAAGGGCCGCCAGCGCCCTGCCCATGAATACGCCATTGGCGACGTCTTTGACCTTCAGGAACTGATTCGCTGTGTTCTCCGGATCGTCGTAAGAACGCATCACCCAGCCTTGGCCGGCGAGCACATCTTCAACCCCAGATATCTGCTGCCACTTTGAGAGATAGTTGTCCCAGTCCTCCTTCTGTCGGACTAAGTTCGACGTGCGCACCTGCAAATTGGCATGTGAATAATGCTCGACGAAGGAGTCTGGAGAGTCAATGCATACGTATCCAGCCTCCCACATTTTCAAGCCCAGATCACCGTCGGCGTGATAGAAAGAGTAAGTCTCCTCGTCTGCGAAGCCAACCTCATCCACGGCGCATTTCCGAAAGAGCCCATGATTGACGAACATTCTCCCGAATAATGTCAAGCCAACCCGATAATCATTTTGCTCTGGCCAGTTTCGCCAATAGAACGCCACCCCTCCCACTTTAGTACCTGCGGCAATCGATCGCTCTGCCGCTTTCATACCATTTCGGATTGCTCCGGGTACCAAAAGGCAGTCGTCGCTCAGCATACAAACATAGTCACCACTGGCGGTGCGAAATCCGAGGTTCATGAAGTATCCCCAGGAACGCCGAGGTACCGGAACACCATTCCAGGTGCCATGATTGTGCTGAAGGATGGTCAGTACATCCTTCTGACGCATCAGCCACTGGAGCGAGCCATCGGTTGACCCCCCGTCAACAACGATGATCTCTCCGTCAAGGCCTGCAAGCTCTTGCCGAACGCTTCCAAGAGTGAGCTTAAGGAAATCGCTGCGATTGAAGGAGCCAAGAACAACGGAGACGCTGGGGTGCTTCATCAAGCGAACTTAGGAGTGGGAGACGAACGTTCAAGCATGTGCCGATACCACTCAACATAGGTATCGACTTGCCGCCTCACGTCGAAACGGCGCTCTGCATCCAGCCGAGCATTATGCCCGAGCCTTTCGACCAAGGCAACGTCGCGCGCCAAGTAGGCCATCGCTGCAGCGAGGCCGTCGGCATCTCCCGGCGCAGTCAGGATGCCCGTTGCATCATCTATCGGATAGCTGGGTGTTCCCACCGAAATGGCTGGAAGTGAAAGCGATCGGACCTGTTCCGGAATTCCGCCGACAGCAGTCGCTATGATCGGTGTGCCGCAAGCCAATGCTTCGAGAATCGTGGTTGGAAACGTATCGGCTTTCGCGGCGTGAGCGTAGACGCTTGCAGCACGAAAATAGCGCGCCACTTGGGCTGAATCGCTGACATAAGGGACAAACTCAAGGGTTGCCTCGCCAACTCGCTCGGCCGGCGCCGATTCACCAAGGGCCAAGAAACGAACCCGAACCTGACCACTCAGCGCACGGCTCGCAAAATCCAGGGCACGCCGCAGAGTCGCCATATCCTTCCAGACATTGTCGCGAACTCCATTGGCTGCAAATACAACGACAAAGTCGTCCAAACCGAGACCCAGCTCACGGCGGGCTGCCAGGCGCCCCTCGGCCGGGTGGTAAGTCTCGAGATCAACGCCATTTGGAATGACGTGTGAGTCAACCAATCCCATCGACAGGATTGAACGGCCAACCTTCTCCATCATCCAACGTGAAGGCGTCGTAATGAAAAGTCGGCTACGGCTGAAGATGTCACGCTTTCGTCGCCAGTTCTCTGCAGTCCGATCCACCGGAATGGCTGGTGGGATTGTCAAGTCGGGGCAACTTCCGCAGCCGGTGGTCCAGCGATCGCAACCGAACGAGTGCGCGCAATGTCCTCCAAGCAGCCAAGCGTCGTGCAGAGTCAGTAGCGTTGGCACGCGCGCACTCAACTTGGGAAGATAACGGAGGTCAAAATAATCGCCGTGCAGATTGTGGCAGTGAACGACATCGGGTCTTGGTGACATCAGACGCAGCAAATCCCGCGAACCTGGATAGTTATAGTTTTCCAGTCCCGGAGAGGTGGCCTTTTGGCACTGTAGGCGCGACGCAAGTCGAGAAGTTAGATGACCCAGAAGGCCCGGAAGCCTTGCGGAACCGTATCCAAGGGCTTGCGCAAGGGGCCCAGAGTAGCGCGGCATCGTCAAAACAGGAGCCGCAGGATCGGTGCAATGCCCGACAGCATGCGCGACTGTGTGTCCGCGCAAGCTGAGTCCAAGACGTAAACTAGAAGTGATGGCTGCAGCCCCTCCCCGCCCAAAGACAGAGTCGACAAGCAATACCCGCAACGGCTGCGTTATCTCAGTCACTTAGCACCATGCATCCGCGCCTCAAAGTTTGCACGGAAAGTAGACAGAGGACTCTCTCGAACAAGATAACGCGGTACCTCAAACGCATCGACCCGCCTATTCAACACTTGTCCAGGAAAGTTAGAGCAGGCCAGAGTGAACCCAGCATGCCTGACTAAGTCGACGGACTTCGCCGTGTAGTCGACCTTCGTCCCATAAGGATAGGCGAATGTCGTGACTTGCCGACCGAGAAGTGTCTCCAGGTCCCGTCGGCTGGCCGAAACCTGTACTGATTGCTCCTCCATCGTGAGCCCCGAAAGCTGGGGATGGGAGACAGTATGGGCACCAACATCGATCAGCCCATTCTCCACGAGACTACGTAGTTCGCGCTCTGTCATGGGACGCCGGTCATCTGTAGGGCCAGTGTCGACGCCTGTCTGATTCTGTATGCTCGTCAACACGGTTGAACGCTCGCTGGGGGTCAATGGCTTGACGAGCGGCATGATCTCCCGATAGGCCGTGTGCCGCGGCGTCGGGTCGAAAGGGTCCAAAACTGTCCAGTCCTGAAAAGCACCGGGGTCCCCGCTAAGCGCCCAAGTTCTCGATTCTCCGGCAAGATCAAGTCGTAGTGTCAAGGAACCATTCTGGCCAAGAAGCGCCCGCTCAATGGCATCCCACCAAAACTCTGTCTGTGCGCTGACCGCACTGCTGACCGCAAAGACGGTCGCAGGAACACCCGCGCTCTCCAGAACTGGTTTCGCGTAGTGGTAATTGTCCGCGTAACCATCGTCGAAGGTAACCGCGACGGCACGGCGAGGCAGCGTACCTTCGTTTGCAGCCCTCACCATGTCTGTCAACGCCATTGGTACAGCGTTCCGCCTGATATAAGCCATCTGCTCCGCAAAGCAGAGGGGCGATACTGCCAGCAATTGTGGATCCGACAGAGTCGGTGCTACACGGTGGTAAAGCAAGACCTGCCCGCAGGGCTTGAGGGAACATACCAATTCTTTGAGGCGTGAAAACATCATTCAGGTGTTTTAGTAGCTGGGATTGAGTGAAAAGAATCCTTTGAAAACATCAATAGCCGCAAATCTACGCGCCCAAGTGCTTCAGCTGTAGCCATTTCGCTCCCAACCTCGCGAATGAACTGGTCATACACCAAATGGAATCCGAGTTGATGTGCTTCATGAATCAACTCATCCCGTGAAAACACCCAATGCCATACAGATCCAATGAAAGCTTGCGGGTGGCCGAGCGAGAGATTTTGCCTAAGCGCTATCGTCTCATTGGAGGAAACAGGAATGCGATTAATCACCAAGGTTCCGTTCTCTGCAACACGGTTTGCGAGCTCAGCAAGTGCTTGTCGCCAGCCATCGATGTACTGCAGCGCACTGCTAAACATCACAATATCGTACGTCTCGCCATCATTCGGCAACGTTTCAGCAAAGCTTATACGATGATCATCTGCGAAGATTAAACGGCCGTGCGCGCAGCTGGCCGCACCATCGACCACAACGTATTTCGCTCCAAGAAGTCCCCGTATAATTGCATCGACACACGGTCCTATACCCCCCCCAAATCAAGGATTTTTATCCAGCCCTGCCTCTTGGCCACTTGAGATGCCAAGAGCGCGATGGGTGCCAGATAGGCCTCGGGTGCTAGGCAATCCTCAGTGGCCTCACGGCGCAGCCGCTCAACATAACGAGTAGATGTCTCCAACCATGCGGAATGGTCCCAAACGGACTGCTGCTCAGAAGGTTCGAATTTTGCTGCGGCCTTGTCATACAAAAGGGGAACTGCTGGGGGTGTCCGCTTGGAACGCCCCAATAGGCGATGAATAATAGAGTGGCTAGGCATGGTTCTGGAGCTCCTTAGATGTAAGTGATATTGTTGGTTTCGTAGCCACTACGCCAACGAGCACCTGATAATTGGGATCATAGAAATCTAAGTCCTTGGAACTGAGTTCCTCCGCCGCCAGGCCTGTCAACGATGTGATTGCTGTCAGGACATTACCATAAACGGCAGTTTCAATTGCAGATACTGGGAAGGCCGCCTCAAAAAGCGTTCTTGCGCCACGATCAGTAACCCGCCAGTAGTCCCCCCATCGATCCATATCGAAACGGCTGACCTGGGTGATACAGGGCAGAGTCGCCAGGATGCACCCACCAGGCGCCAAGGCAGCCTCGGCAACCGATAGTGCCGCTTGCATGTCCGGGAGAACATGCAACACCTGTGTCAGGATGATGGCGTCGAAGCGTCCCCTTGGAACCCCTTCGCCAGTCAGCAGATTGCCGGTGATGGTCGCTGTGGGACAGGCTGGATCGGGATCCAAGACATCGATCATGGCACCACGCTCGGCAAACATGGTGGCGTAACGGGCGTCGCCAACCTCGAGAACGTTTCCCTTCAGCCGATATCGTTGTTGCTCAAAAAAACGCTGGATATAGTATCTACGAATCGGCGTGCCGCGATCCTGTCCGAAACTGTCACTAACGGGCTGTAGCGAGCGCAGATCTCCCAGATCGAAGGTTCCGGAGCGACGACCAAGCAAACGACCAAGAAGAGCTTTCATCGCCTGACTCCGCCGAGACGCGCCGATATCTCACCTAGAATCCAATCGTTGTCTTGCGCCAGTTCCTTGTTTGTCGTGCCAATGGCCGCGCGTGCGCCCGACTCTTGGGCAAGCATGGCCTCGATGGCGGCACGGGCGTCTTCAACACCTGCGGGTGACCCGATGTTCACGGCCCGGTTGACGCCTCCATAGAACGCAACCAACCCATCCGACTTGAACCGATAATAGTCGCCACTGAACAGAATCAACGCCGGAATGCCCTGCGACAAGCCGAATACATGGACGTGATAACTTAAACCGAAGGTGAAGCGACTGGCGCCAATGGCCGCTTTGATCAGACCCACATCGTGAGAAATGGGAGCCATCAACAACCGATCTGGCAACTTCATTATGCTACCTATTGCCTGGCAGCAAGCATCGTCATGACGAGAATGGATATCGTAACTCATTGGGAAGAATACCAACCGCAGGCCACTGCGCTGAGCTGCCATGTCCCACAACTTGGCAACGCGGGGAAACAGATGGTCGGTATCCTGAGTGTAGTCGGTCGATCGCCAATGAACTGCGATGAAGGACTCTCCCGGAGCTAATCCGGTCTCTGCGAGATAGGCATCGCGAGCGACCTGCCCAGCAGGGTCAAGCGAAAAGGCCTCGTCTCCCGTAATCCGTGTTCGGCACTGGAGGGGGCCAAGCCCACGGGTGAACTGCTCACTGAACGCATGATCACGAAAACCCAGCAGATCGACGTCGTCGAAGGCGCCGGCCATCAGCACCTTCAATTCCGCATTTTGGAGCGGTCCGAACCCCTGTGCCGACACGGCCACGATTGGCACGAACGGGCGCACCATCCGATACAGCCAGCATTTGTACGCCGCGCCAAAAGCATTGAAGTCATTAAAGTCTGCCGCCCCCACACCATAAAAGACATCGCATTGGCGAATCGCCCGCATTGCCTCTCGAAGCCCGTAGTCATCACGCCATGTGCCGAGCCGCACACCTCGCCACGCGAGCCTGGCAAACGCCACTTTGGCACGCAAACCCCCGTCCGGAACCGGCAGGCGTGTCCGCGCAAGAAGACCGCGGTAGCGGTCCAGGATGCCCGCCGTCCTTTCAAAGAACAAGAATGGCGACGGTACATGTTCGACGACGAAATCGTCGAGCTGAGGCAGCGGCCGCGAACTCTCGCGAGGAATGACAAAGTGGCAGGGCCCAAGGCTGCTCGTCAGTCGGCGCAGCGCGTTGAGCAGCATCGCTTCGTCACCAAGGTTGCCGTAGGCCTCGCCATGATCGACGAACACCCGACGCATGGGGAGCGTAGCCTTCACTTCCATGCTGCGCACGCCACGATGCTCGGGCAGGCCGGATCATGAAAGTTCAGGGTTGCAGAGGAAAAATGCTCGCACATAAGGTATTGCGGTGACCCCGAGGCGGTGGCCGCGTTGCCGTAAGAGTGCACTTCAAGACGTGAAAAGTCCGCGAACAAGGATCGCATAGCGTCCGGCGTGAAACGCCAATAGTCATGCGGATGGGGTGCATAACCCTGAAGCACCATCGGCGCCGAGCATAGAATCAGGCCGCCTGGACTAAGCAGGCGCTTGGCCTCGTTGACCGCCAGCCAAGGTCGCTCGACATTGCAAAGAACGTGGGTCATGATGATGCAGTCGAAACTCTCGGATGCAACTCCGGATGCGTCCTGCAGATCCCCGACCAGCGTCGTTCCCTGGCTTTCAACCACATCCCAGACATCGTAGCTGACAACCTCGGGACGGGAGATGTAGCGCTCGCGATAGTAGGGTGGCGCGAACTCCAAGCAGCGTCCGCGTACCTCGCGGTCATAGCGATCTAGAAATAGATTGATGTAATGGCGCGCTGGCGTCGGCACCGGCGAGTGGCCGGATGGATACTGGAAGCGATTGACATAACGCCCCCAGCCAAGAAGACGCCCTAGGGCATAGCTATACAACGTCGCAGCGGGGTGAAAACCACTATTCAGTGAACGCATGGGACTCAAGTAGGCTTGTCGAGAGGTTGAATAGGGATCACCCTACGGTTACCGTTGCTGGCCGGTGCCGGAATGATCTCTGCGGTCTGCCAGAAGTCGCGCGCGACTTCATGGCTTTCGACACAATTGACGCATGCCTCCGGCATTGCAAAGTCACCTGCGATTTGACGCATTCTCTGCGCCTGGAACATAGGTGAGTTGTACACCTCATCAGGAGACTGGCTAAGCAGGTTGCCTAGCGGGTAATGTGTCTCATAATCCTCGCAACACATCGCCACCGTCCCGTCCCAGTCAACTTGAAGAACCTGCCAGATGTAGCGACATGAGTACTGTTTTTTAGTAGTGCCAACCTTGAAATGGCCACCCCAGCCGATTAACGGCGGCACGATGACGTTGTTGACAAGAGGCCCCCAATAGGCCCGGAAGCGCTCAATCTCATCAGCAGTATGGTGTTCTGTTGGTATTAAGGAGACATGGATCTCTATGGGCTTGCCACGCGCAGCGTTCATTTCAACGAAACGGTGAAGGTTTTTTTGAGTACGCTCATAAGGCAACTTCATCACCGTTTCATAGGTACCCTTGTCCATAGCATTGAGGCTTACCGAAAGAATATCCAGACCAGAATCAAACAATTGATTTGCGCGCTTCTCGTCGAGGGCGCTGACGTTCGAATAAACGGCTACGCGAGCCTTAGGAAAGACTGACTTTTCATAGACAATCTTATCGGTGAGAGTCTTGTCCAAGAGCGGCTCTCCCATCCCAGCGTGGGAGATCAGCTCGATGGGGGCACCCCATTCGGCAACCTTGTCGACGATCACCTTGTGGGCCTCCGGCGACATGAATCCCTTGTGTCGCTCCAATGTTGGGTAAGGGCACATGACACAAGCTGCATTGCAATGATTTACCGTCTCGATTGCCAATTGACGGGGCAGAACACCGTGCGCTTGCGATTTTTGGTATTCGCGATGAATCCGTCGACGCAATCGCTTCTCACTGGCTGCTGGAATAAACGAGAAGAAATCGAGAAGCCGATCAGAAATCGGCAGATTGGAAGCAGTCATCTACATCCTCAAGCTTGATGAGTTTACCTGTTCAGGGGGCAAGACAGCCCGCCGCGAACTTCATGTCTGCTGAGCCCCTGACGGCGGCCTGAATCCTATTTGTATCTCAGGCAGGGACTGCTTGTGGTGGACTCCGCTCCGACTGGGATTTCAGTAGCGGAATGCCTGGAGACTCCCCCTGGCCTCAGATCCTTCATGCTGTCTCAGCAGCAGGAGAGCGCGCAGCAGTACGGCCAGCTCACCGCCCTGCCTCACGAGCTGGCCAGCCCGTGAGAGCGGATTGGCCGCAGCTCACGGAATTTCTCGAAACCACCCTCCAGCGATGGGCCTGGCTTTCACCCACCAGATCAGTGCCCGGTGTCAACTACGTAGGCGGGTCGCGTCAATTACGTAGGCGGGTTACCCCGGGGCCTCCCCCTGCCATGGCAGGGGGAGGCGACAGCGAAAAGTGAGCCACCCTGGCCCGGTCCTCTGCC
>Ga0247843_1004112_pt1 | contig 22294 bp, 22 predicted proteins | sample LaCruzMarch2017__FD_192420 | JGI IMG/M metagenome (GOLD analysis project Ga0247843, IMG submission 192420) | Freshwater microbial communities from meromictic Lake La Cruz, Castile-La Mancha, Spain - LaCruzMarch2017_8m | ecosystem: Environmental > Aquatic > Freshwater > Lake | place: Spain...
TACTCTTGCTTTCCTTGGCTTCGACGGGGGCAAGGCCAAAGGCTTGGCCGATCTCTGTCTTCATTTCCCTGTTGATGACATGCAGATTGCGGAGGATCTCCACATGATGGCCTCCCACCTACTTTTACGGAGCCTTGCGTGAAACCGCAGGATAAAATCGTCCCTTTTTCAAGCCTTCCCGGGGTCTTGAGGCGCCTAAGGAAAAAAGGGAAAAAGGTTGTCCATTGTCATGGCACGTTTGATTTCCTTCATCCAGGGCACCTTGTCCACTTTGAAGAGGCCAAAGCTTGCGGGGATATTTTGGTGGTTACGCTGACAGGAGAAAAATTTGTGAACAAGGGCCCGGGGCGGCCGTATTTCAGCGATTCCCTGCGGGCGCGAAGCCTAGCTGCCCTGTCTAGTGTCGATTTGGTTTCGGTTGTGCCTCACCCACACGCCAAAGAGGCCATCCTTGCAGTTCGGCCCTCCGTTTATTGCAAAGGAAGGGAGTATGCCGAGAGAGGCAAAGATACGTACGGTCGAATTGATGAAGATTTGGCCACTGTGCGATCTGTCGGGGGGAAAGTGGCCTTTGTCGGATCAGTGGTTTTTAGCTCCTCGAAGCTTATGAACGATCATTTCGACAATCGTTCCGACCAGGTCAAAAACTTTTGCCAAAGCATCCGTCGCCATACCAGTGCATCAGACTTCCGTCGGCAGTTGGAGAATTTTGCTTCCCTTCGTGTTTTGGTCGTGGGGGACTTGATTTTTGACCGCTATACCTCGGTCGCCATTCAAGGGCTCACCTCAAAAAACCGCATCATCTCTGGCCGCTTTTTGGACGATGACTTGCAGGCTGGCGGATCCTTGGCCGTCTTTCGGCATATTCAGCAGTTTTGTCCGCAGACCAAGATTTTGGGCATTGTTGGTACAGAGGGGTGGGTGGGGGAGTTTCTATTTGACAAAATCGGGGCTTCCCAGAATTTGCTAGTTCGGGGAGACGAGTTTACTTCGATCGTCAAACAGCGGTTCGTTGAGCCCTTCAGCGAGGGCAAGGAGTTGTCCAAGCTTTTTTCGGTGAACTACCTCAACGAGGGGGAGATAGGACCGGATTTGGAAAAAAAGGTTCTCCAGACGCTTGCGCGGGAAATTCCCAAAGCCGACCTCGTGTTAATCATGGATTTTGGGCACGGTCTGATGACAGAAAAGGTTCGGCGTTACGTGGAGAAGCATGCCCGGCTGCTAGCCGTTAATTGTCAGACCAACAGTAACAACTTTGCTTTCAATATTTTGAATCGGCGTTACCAAAGGGCGGACATTTTTGCCTTGGACACCATGGAGATATGCCTAGCGGCGGGGAACCGGCGCATCGATTTTGCGCAAGAGCTTGCGGTTTTGCGCAAAAAGCTCAAAAGCCGCTACGGTTGGCTCACCCGTGGCGGCGTAGAAACGATTGGGATTGCTCGGGATGGAGAATTGGCTCAATGCGAGGCCCTCGAGCGGACGGTCTTGGACACTGTGGGGGCGGGTGATGCCTTTATTTCCGTTGCGGCTTTGGCCGCGGCCCGGAACCTACCCTTGGATCTGGCCACCCTGATGGGGCAGTTGGCTGGGGCCAATGCCGTACGCATCGTTGGCAACTCACGGCCGATCTCGAAGTCGAGCGTGCTCAAGGGGGGCATGTCGCTTCTCAGCTGATGAAACGGTGCGTGGTGACAGGCGGAGCCGGGTTTATTGGCAGCCACCTAGTGGACACCCTCTTGGCTCAGGGCCATGAAGTACTTGCCATTGACGATCTTTCCACCGGGCGGGACAAAAATCTCCAAGCCGCCAGGCTAAATTCCCGGTTTTCCTTCCTAAAAAAAAGCGTGGTGGGATTGCAACCGGGGGACCTGGCTCTTGGCGAAGTGGATTGGTTTTTCCACTTGGCTGGTCGCGCCGATCTTGTTCCTTCGATTATGAACCCGCGCGAATATTTCGAAGTCAACGTGGACGGAACTTTTGATGCATTGGAATGTGCTCGGGCTTTATCTGTAAAGAGGTTTATCTACACCGCCAGCTCCACTTGTTACGGAATTCCGGAGACGTATCCGACTCCCGAAACCGCGCCATGTGGGGTTCGACACCCCTATGGGTTAACGAAAATGATGGGGGAAGAGCTCACCATGCATTGGGCTCAAGTCTACAAAATGCCCGCTTTATCCCTTCGCCTCTTTAATGTCTACGGGCCCCGCAGCCGTACCACTGGAGCCTACGGCGCCGTGTTCGGTGTTTTTCTTAAGCAAAAATTGGCGGGGAAACCTTTCACCGTGGTGGGAGATGGCAAACAAACCCGGGACTTCACATTTGTGAGTGATGTTGCGTATGCCTTTGTGGCAGCTGCTGCCAGCAAGGTATCAGGCGAGATTCTCAACATTGGTTCAGGGCACACCTACAGCGTCAACCGATTGGTGCAATTGTTGGGGGGTCCGGTGGTTTACGTGCCCAAACGACCTGGGGAGCCTGACTCTACTTTTGCCGATATCACCCGGATTCGACGAGAGGTCGGCTGGAATCCCAAAATACCCTTGGAGGAGGGGGTTCGCAGGATGCTTGCTGTGATAGATGACTGGCGAGACGCCCCCCTTTGGGAGCCGAATACCATTGCGGAAGCTACCCGCGACTGGTTTAAATACCTCTCTTAATTTATGACCAAAAAATCCAAAACAATTCTCATCACTGGCGCAGGTGGTTATGTCGGTTCGGCTCTCGTCCCCGCCTTGCTTGCCCAAGGCCATCAGGTTCGGGCGTACGACCTCTTCCTTTACGGAGAGGATGTCTTGGATGCTCATCCTAAGTTACAAAAAATCAAAGGAGATCTGCGCGACCGCAAGGCTATGGTTGAATCGGCGCGGGGTTGTGACACCGTCATCCATTTGGCCTGTATTTCCAACGATCCGTCCTTTGAACTCAATCCTTCTTTAGGAAAGAGCATTAATCTGGACGCGTTTGATCACGTACTCGAGGCGGTAAAACAGACCAAGGCAGAGAGGTTCATCTATGCCAGCTCGTCCAGCATCTATGGAGTAAAGTCGGAGCCGAACGTTGTGGAAGACACCTTGCCAGAGCCTTTGACCGATTATTCGAAATTCAAGCTCGAGTGTGAACATCGTCTGGCGAAGGCTAAGCTTCCAGACGAAACCTGCTGGACGATCATCCGCCCTGCTACCGTCTGCGGATACGCCCGCCGACTGAGGTTGGATCTTGTCGTCAACATCCTCACGATCAATGCCCTGATCAACGGGGTGATCCGGGTGTTTGGCGGACCTCAACTCAGACCGAATCTGGAAATTGGGGATATGGTGCGGGCGTATCAAGCGTTGTTGGAGGCGCCCCGAGACAAAATTCATGGTGAAGCTTTCAATGCCGGATACCACAACTTCTCTTTAGATGAGATCGCTGCTCTGGTGAAAAAAACCATTGGTGATGAAAAAATGGAGATCCGCCATGAACCGACGAACGACCCGCGCTCTTATCAGGTCAACTCGGACAAGATTGCGCGAGTTTTAGGTTTTCGGGCGCAAAACGGTCTGGATGTTGCGATCCGCAGCCTGGTTGAAGCGTACCGGGCAGGCAAGATCAAGGATGGTCTAAAGAATCCCCTCTATCACAACATCAAGCGAATGCAGGAACTGAACCTTTCCTGAGAACTCATCGGCACCTAAGCCTAAAAAATTGCCAACCTTGAAAGAGATTGAGCTTTTTGCGGCCAAGCTACGTCTCCACTGCCTATTGATGTCCCATCGGGCAGAAACGGCTCATCTCGCTGGGGCGCTCTCTTGTGCGGATCTGCTGGCTGTGCTTTACGGGGGTGGAGTGATCCAGATCGATCCCAAAAAACCTCAAGATTCAAAAAGAGATCGGCTGATTTTTAGTAAGGGACATGCGGTCAGCGCCTTGTATGCGGCCTTGGCGATGAAAGGCTTTTTTCCAGAGGAGGATTTGAAAAATTACAATGAGGAGAAAGGGCATTTGCCCGAACAACCCTCCCCAGGATGCGCTCCCGGGGTAGAGTGGGCGACAGGATCCCTTGGGCATGGTCTGGGAGTTGGGTTGGGAATGGCTCTGGCGGCAAAAATTCATCACCAGGATTATCGAACCTTTGTCCTAATGAGTGACGGGGAGTGCCAAGAAGGTTCGGTATGGGAAGCGGCGATGTTTGCCCCGAGGCATCAACTCGGAAACTTGGTTGCCATGGTGGATTTTAACAAGTGGCAGGCTACGGGGCGGAGCACCGAAATCATGCAAATGGAGCCGATGGCCGATAAGTGGCGAAGTTTTGGTTGGGAAGCCAGAGAGGTGAATGGGCACTCCGTTGCGGAGATTCATCAAGCATTAACGACTCCTTGGGTAAAGGATCGGCCGCTCGCCGTGGTTGCCCACACCGTGAAAGGAAAAGGGGTTTCCTTTATCGAGGATGATAACAACTGGCACTATCGCTCGCCGACGGCTGAGGAGCTGCAAAAAGCCGAGAAGGAGCTTTTTGCAGGAATGGAAAAAGGAAAATGAAAAATGGAAAGGGACCTGCTTCCACGAACTCTTTTATTAGCCCGAAAGGTCATTACCTTTTATGCCTCCCTTCCAAAATCAACGGTGGCACAGGTTCTAGGCAAGTAGCTTCTCCGGAGCGGAACTTCCGTCGGTGCCAACTATCGCGAGGCAAACCAGGGCCGGAGCCGGGCGGAGTTTTTGGCCAAAATGGGCGATTGTCTCAAGGAGCTATCCGAGACCGACTACTGGCTCGAAATTCTGAGTGCCGAGGATTTCGGGGACAAGAGTGGCTGCGAGGATTTACTCCAAGAAACGAGAGAACTGATCGCTATCTTCACCACCATCATCAAAAATACCAAGCAAAACGCCCCATGATTCCCATTCTCCATTCTCCATTCTCCATTTTGCATTTCGTGCCATGAGAAATGCCTTTGCCGATGAAATCCGAAAAATCGCCGCAAAGGATGCCCGTGTGGTGATGCTGAGTGCCGATATCGGGAATCGGCTTTTTGATAAATTCAAAACAGAGTGTGTAGGGAGATTTTTTAATACTGGAGTCGCCGAGGCAAATACAATCAGCATGGCTGCCGGAATGGCGGCGACGGGTTTGCGGCCCGTTTGCTATACGATCACACCCTTTATCACCGCCCGGTGTTATGAGCAAATCAAGGTGGACGTTTGCTACCATGAACAGCCCGTGGTGATTGTGGGTACCGGTTCCGGCCTGTCCTATGCTTCTCTTGGGGCGACTCACCATTCCTTGGATGATCTCGCCCTTATGCGCGTTTTGCCAGGGATGCGCGTATTGGCTCCTGCGGATGCCATGGAGCTTCGCTCTTGCTTACAAGCGGCCATGAAGGCGAATCATCCAACCTATTTGAGAATTGGGAAAAAGGGGGAGCCAGTTATTTTTTCGGAGCCACCTCCTTTTTCCTTTGGACTATGGAGTCGGGTCAAAGAAGGGGCAGGGCTAACGGCCATCCTTGCCTGTGGGAACACCCTTCCGATTGCACTAGAGGCTTCAAAGTTTCTTGCCGCCGAGAAGACAGCTCCGGAGGTGTATAGCTGCGCGAGTATAAAACCACTGGATGCCAAGACACTTAGTCGACTTTTTGCTACATACAAGAAGGTCGTAACAATCGAAGAGCATTCTTTGTCTGGAGGCTTTGGATCGGCTGTCGCGGAGTGGAAGGTCGATGAAGCCTACGACTCGAAGACACGCTTGATACGTCTCGGTTGCGATGACCGCTATCTGCATGATGCGGGAGAACAGGATCATGCGCGCATTACCTATGGGTTAACTGCAACAAAGATAGTGGAAGCTCTTCGGGCTGCTTGAGGCTGATGAAAAAACGCCGGATTGGCGTGGATTTGGACAACACAATCGCCTGTTACGAATGGGTTTTCGAACCCATCGCCCAACAGATGGGGTTAATTCCTAGGCGGCAAGAGGGCTGGACCAAGTTGCAAATTCGTGAGGCCCTTCAAAAAAAAGGAAGGAACGATCTTTGGACACAGTTGCAGGGGGAGGTTTATGGCCCCGGGATGCGACGAGCAACCCCCTTTGCCGGAGTTCGAGAGTATTTTTTCGAAGCAACAAAGAGAGGACATGAGGTTTGGATTGTTAGTCATCGCTCCAGACGGCCAGCTATCGGGGCACCATATGATCTCTGGTTGTCCGCCTTACAGTGGCTGAATCACGCGGGGTTTCTTCGGCCTGAGGGAAAAGTTTCGCGGAATCGGCTCCTTTTGGCACCTACCCGGGAGGCGAAAGTGAGGGAGGTTATCAGAATCGGCTGCACGGATTTTATTGATGACCTGCCTGAGGTTTTTTCCCATCCACTTTTTCCGGGAAATATTCGGGCCCATCTTTTTGACCCGGCTGGAGTAGCACCTCTAGGAAGGTGGAGAAAAGCCTCCCGATGGCAGGAACTAAGGGAAAGAACACTACATTGATTCATTCGCCCCTGTCACCGGAGCAGATAGTGGAACGATTATTGAAATCGGCCGGCTGGCCGGAGGCCACAAAAACTCAAGAATTTCCTGGCGGCAGGAACAATCGCGTGTTTCGGGTGGAAACCCGACAGGGCGAGTGCCTCCTAAAGCTATATTTTCGCGATCCTTCTGATTCCAGAGACCGCCTTGGCCACGAATATGGGTTTCTGGAGGCTTGTCATGGGGTCGGCACAGACGCCCTGCCTAAGCCCTTGGAGAAAGATTCTGAAAATGGCGCGGCTCTTTATGAGTTTATACAGGGCAGCCGTGTGGAAGAAGTCGGGTCAACAGAAATCCTGCAAGCAGCCCAGTTCATCGAAAAGATCAATCAGCACCGGGGGAACAAAATGTTTCGGGCTCTTCCCCATGCAGCGGAGGCTTGTTTCTCCTTGCAAGGGCATGTGGGATCAGTCGATCGGCGGATTGATCGGTTGAGCCAAATGGAGTCAGATTCTAATTTGGATCGTGAGGCGCGATTTTGGGTTGAAAAAGAACTGATCCCAGCTTGGAAGAAAATACGGGAACAGGTGGTTCGGGTGAAAGATTTGGAAAAGAAACTGGATCAGGCCGTGTGGATACTTTCCCCTTCCGACTTCGGTTTTCATAACTGCTTAAGAAAAGGGGATGGAAGCTTGGTATTTCTAGATTTCGAATATGCCGGCTGGGATGACCCCGCCAAATTGGTTTGCGATCTGGCGAATCAACCCGACAGGCCACTTTCTTTGTTGGAGGCGGAGCCTTTTTCTTCCTCTCTGGTGGAGTGGTTGGGGGCAAGGGATTTCTGGCGCTCAAGATTTAGGACTCTGGCTCCTCTCTATCAGGTCAAGTGGGCCTGCATCGTCCTCAACGACTTTCTTCCCTTTGGAAGGAACCGACGCAAGTTTCAGGAGACGCAGGAACCGGAGGCATCTCGCAAGCATCATCAATTAAACAAGGCACAGGAAATGCTCTCCCGTGTGAAGGCAAAAATAATGCCCTCTTAAGTTAGGCAATGCACAACGTTGTTTTTGACGTTTTCATTCCACATTTTTCATTTAACATTTCCCTATGGGTCGTCTTCTAGATCTCGTCACCCCTCTTCATAAGGCCACGGCAAGGAAATACCTTGATAGGATGGTCGACGACAAAGTCAAATGCATGCTCAAGGCCAAGGAGTATGAGGGGGATTATTGGGATGGAGACCGGCGCTATGGATATGGAGGTTACAAATTTTTGCCTGGCCGCTGGAAGCCAGTGGCGGAGGGATTGATCAAGACCTATAGCCTCAAGGCCGGATCCAAGGTTCTTGATGTGGGATGTGGCAAGGGATTTCTGCTGTATGAACTTTTGCAGTTGGAACCCAAGCTTGAGGTGGTTGGTTTTGATGTTTCCAATCACGGTTTGGCGAATGCCCATCCCGATGTGAAAGGAAAACTGTTCAAATATCGCGCCCAAGACCGCTATCCGTTTGGCGACAAGTCTTTTGATCTCGTGATTTCTCTCGGCTGTTTTCATAATTTACGGCTTTTTGAGTTGGCCACCGCCCTGTCGGAGGTCGAGCGGGTGGGCAAGCAGGGCTATATCATGCTCGAGAGCTACCGGAATGAACTCGAGCAGTTCAACCTCCAGTGTTGGGCGCTGACCTGTGAATCGTTTTTTGACACAGCGGAGTGGATTTGGCTGTATCGTCATTTCGGTTACTCGGGCGACTACGAGTTCATCTATTTCGAGTGAAGTTCACGGCCGCAATTCTGGTCGAAAACAACCGTCCGCTGGCGGTGGAGGAAATTGAGTGGAGTGGCCCGCTCCGTTTTGGGCAGGTCTTGGTGCGACTGCACTACAGCGGGATCTGTGGGGCTCAAATCAACGAGATCGAAGGGGCGAAGGGGCCGGACAAATTTCTTCCTCATCTTTTGGGGCATGAGGGTTCAGGCGAAGTGCTAGAGGTGGGGGAAGGCGTCACACGGGTCTCGGCCGGGGATCATGTGGTGCTACATTGGCGACAGGCTGCGGGAATTCAGAGTCCGACACCGTCTTATAACTGGAAGGGGCGTAAGGTGAATTCTGGCTGGGTGACTACATTCAACTCTCATGCGGTTGTTTCCGAAAATCGGCTTACCCCCATCCCCAAGGATTTTCCCATGAATCTGGCCCCGCTCTTTGGCTGTGCTGTGACCACTGCCGTGGGGGTGGTAAACAATGATGCTCAGGTCAAAATAGGCGAGTCAGTGGTTGTTTTCGGGGTGGGAGGCGTGGGATTAAACATCTGTCAGGCGGCGGCGATGGTGTCGGCGGATCCTATTATCGGGGTGGATATTACTGAGGAGAAGGTCGCAATGGCCAAAAAGTGGGGTGCGACCGACACGTTTAACTCCAAAACGGATGCAGGTTTCCTTGAAAAAATTCGTGCACGCGTGGGTGTGGCCGGGGCGGATGTTGTGATCGACACCACTGGGAACGCCCGAGTAATCGAGATGGCATATGGTCTGACCCATCAAGACGGGCGAACGATTCTGGTCGGGGTGCCGCGAAAGGGGGACAACGTTTCCATCTACACTCTCCCCCTACATTTTAAAAAGGTTTTGAAAGGTTCCCACGGGGGAAATATTTATCCGGATAAACTAATTCCTCAATTAATAGCCCTAATTCGAAATAGAAAAATGAATATTGAGAACCAGTATAGTCATGAATTTTCATTAACAGAAATTAATAAGGCTTTGTATTCATTAAAATCAAGTCAAACAAATAGAGTTTTGCTGAAATTAATTAAATGATTGTCTGTCTTGGCTCAAAAAGTAAAATCGGAAGTTATATTTGTAATAAAGATCATTCCATAATGAAGCTAAATCGAAATGAGTTAGATCTAACGCAAGCAAAGGAAACAGAGAATAAACTTGCAAAAATACTAAATAAAAACTCAACTGTTTTATTTCTAGCGACAGTAAATCGATTAGAAAAAAGATTAAAAAGAAATTTTCTGGACAATATATCAATGGCTCAAAATGTAGGAGAAGTAGCAAAAAAAACAGGAGCCAGAGTAGTATTTTTAAGTAGCGCAGATATTTACGGACTAAATCCACCAAAACCTATTGACAACAAAACAAAGCCTTTCCCGGGATGTTCTTACTCAAAAAGCAAGCTAATAGCAGAAAAAACCCTAAGGAAACTTGTCCCTCAAAAGAAATTACTCATTTTACGAATTCCAGGCATTTACGGTATCCCAAACGATTCTGATTCGACAATAACGAAATTAATTGAATCAGTAAAAAATAATAGGCCTATCGTCTTGAACAATTTCGGAAGAACATTGCGTGACTATTTATCTATTGATGATTTTATTACAGCTTTTTATCATTTACAAAAAATTAAATTATGGGGAACATGGAATTTAGCGACCGGCCAAAGCTTAAGAATCGTTGATTATTTATTTGAAATATGTAAAGAACTTAACCTTCCTACTAAAGCAATTCTGCATTCAAAGAGAAAAAGTCGCGATTATGATTTGTGTTTTAATTTAAAAAAGATTAGGCCTCACCTTCCACCTAGCTGGCCAAAAAAACATTCGATTTGTCTTAAAAAAGCCTGTAGGATAGTATACTGTTCATGAAAACGGCTTTAATTATCGGTGGTGGTTTTGCGGGATGTACTATGGCCCATCAGCTGGCCTTGAGGAAAGGTTGGGATATTTTATTAATTGAATCAGCTCCATTTTTAGGAGCTGGAGTGGTCACAAGATTTTATGGGGGGCACCCGTATACCTTTGGACCTCGTCATTTTTTGACCCAAAATGCTCAAGTCTTTGAATTTCTAAATAAATTTCTGCCTTTAAGGAGATGCCAAGAACATCAATTCGTGACCTACATTGAGCAGGACAATGCTTTTTATAACTTTCCTATTCATAAAGATGACATTGAATTAATGCCAGACAAGAAGCAAATAAATGAAGAATTGTCTAAATTACCAGACGCGAAAAACGCACAAAATCTTGAGGAGTACTGGATCTCGTCTGTAGGAAAAGTTTTATATAATAAATTCATAAACAGTTATTCAAAAAAAATGTGGAAAGTAAGTGATAATACGCAAATAGATACTTTTAATTGGTCTCCAAAAGGTGTGGCTTTAAAAGAGGGACAACGTGCTGCCTGGGATACCGCTATTTCAGCGTATCCATTTGCACATGACGGGTATAACTCCTATTTTAAGATCGCTACTGAACAAGTAAAAGTTTTACTGAATACTAAGATAGAAAAATATAATATTGAAAAAAAGTCAATTTTAATAAATGGAGAGTGGAAAAAATTCGATGTGGTTATAAATACCATTTCGCCCGATCAATTGTTTGACTGTTGTTTCGGCGATTTGCCATTTGTTGGACGAGATTTTCATAAAATTGTTTTTCCGCAAGAAACACTATTTCCTAATGATATTTATTTTTTGTACTATGCAAACGACGAAAAGTTTACAAGACTTGTAGAGTATAAAAAATTTACGCATCATAAATCTCCTACAACTTTAATTGGCATGGAAATTCCGTCAGAAAATGGAAAGCATTACCCAATGCCAATTAAAAAATATATAAATCTCGCAAACCGATACATTGATCTTATGCCAAAAGACGTTTTTTCTATCGGTAGAGCCGGCAGCTACCAGTATCATGTAGATATCGATGACTGTATTGAGCAAGCAATGGCTGTGTGCAAAAAACTAGGAGACTCCTAATGCGCGCAGTCAGTTTAGATGAGTATTATTCAAAAGAAAATGTATCTCCTGTCAGCCAAAAAATAAAAAATATAAGAGCTCACCGCTTTCGAAGGCAACGACTTCTTTTTGCACTCGGAATCCCTCAGATAGCGTTTAAGAATAAAGATATATTAGAAGTTGGACCAGGATCTGGCTTTAACAGTATAGTCGTTTACGAGTCGAACCCAAAAACCTACACTTTAATTGAAGCTAATTTGTTTGGCCTAAATGAAGCTCGCAACAACCTTACAAAATTTAAGAAAAGATCTATTTCAACAAAGTTAAAATTCATAAATAGGTCAATCTTAAAAATAAATCCGGTTAAAAAATACGATCTTGTTCTCTGCGAAGGAGTGCTTTCCGGGATTAAAAATCTAAAACAGTTCTTAAAAAAACTAGATGGTTTTGTCAAACCGAATGGTTTATTGATTTTGTCAACCGTGGATGAAATTTCCTACTTGGCAGATAGTATACGAAGATTGCTAATACAAACTGATATTAAAGGAGCGACTTGCAACCCGTATTCTCTCGCAAAGAAATATGAACCTGTCCTAAAAAGGCATTTTAGAAATCTTAAAGGGATGTCTCGCCCAGTGCAGGACTGGATTGTGGATAACGCTGTTAACCCGGCAAGCAACCTCCCGCTATATAATCTGCCGGAGATTATTCATACTTTAAACGGAAAGTATGATGTTCTTGAAACTTGGCCAAAATATATTGAGGACTGGCGTTGGTACAAAAATTTAGTAGGTCAGAGATCGAATTTTAATGCAGTTGCCAAAAGTCAATATTGGGCAAAGTGTCACAACCTACTTTCAAATAGGCATTATTTAGCAGCGAGAAATGCAAAAACAAATCAAAAGTTGTACAATGAATGCAAAAAGTTTCGAGTCTGTTTAAGAAACTATGAAAAACAACCATCTAATGCAAATTTACGCAAAATATCAATGACTTTAGGTAGAGTAGCAAACAAAATGCCGTTTTTGTTGTCAGACGAAAAAAAATTTTTAGTGCGCCTAAAGCGTTTATTATATAAACCTTATTTTGATCAACAAATGATTTTAAAAAATCCGACTCTTATGCGATGGTTTTGTCGTGGTCAACAATACATCTCATTTGTAAAAATATAGAATTATCACTCTTATGTTAAAACCCTCAGGAAATGAACGGCCTGGCTTTCCAAGGCCAAAAAGAGACGAGATTCTTTATCAAAAGACACTTTCTCAGGGATTTCAAGAGTTTCCAAAGAGGAAAGAAAATTATGAAAAGTATTTAAAGGCAAACAGAGGCGAGTTTTCTCATCATCTACCAATCATAATGGATATAGAAAATGTAAGCCGATGCAATTTTAGATGCACTATGTGTGAAGTAAGCACATGGGATAAAGGTAAAAGAGCAGAGGATATGAATTTAGAGGATTTTAAGAAAATATTAAATGAACAGTATGGGTTAATTGAAATAAAACTGCAAGGACTTGGGGAGCCGACAATGGGTGCAAGTTATTTCGAAATGATTAAATTTGCACGTGAAAGGCATCTGTGGGTCAGATCAACCACAAATGCAAGCTTACTTCATTATAATAACATCGCTGAAAAGTTTGTTAGTTCGGATATATGTGAACTACAAATCTCTGTTGATGGAGCATCAAAACAAACCTATGAAAAGATTAGAAAAGGCGGGAAATTTGAATTAATGCAGAAAAATATTAAGCATCTTCACTCCGTTTGGAAAAATGTAGGTGAACCGCGAACAAGGATGTGGACTGTTTTACAAAAGGCAAATTTCGACGAGGTTTATCAATTTACTGAATTTTCACGGGAATTAGGGTTTAAAAGACTTACATTAGCGCTAGATCTAAATGATTTCGGGCAAGAGAGTTGGAAAACAAAAAATTCGGAGAACGATATTCATTTGAAATTTTCGCAAGAGATGGCTGCTGATATTTTAAACCGAGCACGTCTTCAAGGACTCGACTTAAGCTTTTGGTATCTTGAAGAGAAGTTTAATACTCAGTCTCCGAAAAATCTATGTCCTTGGCCTTTTGACAGGCTAATGATTTCATCTGACTTGCGAATTGTTCCTTGTTGTATGATTTCGAATCCAAATGTCGCATCGCTTGGAGACGGGAAGCAACTTTTGAAAGAATGGAACGGGGAAACCTATAGGAATTTTAGAAAGCAACATTTAACAGGAAAAATCCCTAACTTTTGTAAAAGCTGCTATAAAGAAAATTAAAATGTTCTTCAACCCTCAAGCTGTAGCGTCGGATACTCCAAGAAACTTTTGGCAGGCAGTCTGTAGAAAATTAGCTAACAAAATTATAAAAACTTTTAAGCTTAATAAGCCTGGTATCTTTAGAACTGAGTTTCGCCAGATGCTGGAGCCGATGATAACTGTTTCATTAGGCAATAATAAAAAAATTATTATGGATGCGTCACATGGACGATTAGTTTGGAGGGCTAAAACACTGTTTAGTGAAGAACCAGAAACTATAAAGTGGCTTGATACTCTAACAAAAAACGATGTATTTTGGGATGTTGGAGCAAATGTTGGTTTATACTCGATTTATGCAGCTGTAAGATCTGGCTGTAAAGTGATTGCGTTTGAACCAGAACCTTCAAACTTTTCGATTCTGTTAAAAAATATTTATATAAATAATCTTCAAAAACAGATTCTTCCTTTTAACGCACCACTGTCTGATTCGTCAAAACTAGGTTTAATGCATTTAAACTCCCTGACGAAAGGTGGGGCATTCAATAAATTTTGCCTATCTTCAATTCCATTAGAAAAACCGAAAAAGTCCCTTCAGATGGCAAGGGAAGGAAAAAGTATTAACTTTTTCTGTCATTCAATCAAAGGTGACAGCCTTTCAGGTTTAAAAGGCATAACTTTACCAACATTTTTAAAGATTGATGTAGATGGAGCTGAACTAAGTATAATAAAAGGAATTAACAATTTACTTAAAAACAACAAACTGAAAAATATACTCATAGAGATCGAAGATAAAACAAATAACGGGAAAGAACTACTAAAAATATTAAAACAGAATAATTATGTCTTTGCAAGTAAAAGATCTAACTGGCAATCTAAAAATAATCCAATTGGTGAAAGCTTTTCACCTGGGGTAAATTATATTTTTAAAAAAGATTAAAAAATCTGTTTAAAGTATCACTATTTATTGAATAAGGCTTTGCGTGAAAAAGTAATCCGAAAACTTTATTATAAATTGACTGATATCTAGATAAATATAAAGTTAATGGATATTCATTTTATTTAGAACTGAAATAGAAATACGCTTTAGTAAATAGTTCTGATTAACAATAAGAAATAAAAAAAAAGCCGAAAGGATTTGTACTTAAAACAAGCGACGCATTATCTAAAATAGTGGGTAATCATTTTTAAATAGTAAAAGGACTTTTATAACCAAGGAATTCGTAAAATTCTATACTTTTTGGTGAAAACTCCCTATTTAGGGCTAGACAATTACGACCGGCGTTGACGTAATTCTCACGAGGTCCGGCTGCTTTGCATAAGGCAAATTCATTTGAATTTATGGCATCTTTAAACTTATTATTCGCACTTAGTAAACATGTAAATGGGCTAATTTTTTTACTCTGAAAATCGAACAAGGCAAGATCGCAGTTCAATTGTTCGGGTCCTTGAAATTGGGTTTCACCAAAAGATTCATATATAACAAACAAGTCAGGGTTTCCCCTTGCTAGCAACTTTATTAAAGATACGACATACTTATAGCCGTAAGGATACATTTCCCCAAAAGCATGATCGCAAATAATTAGATCAATTTTTGGAAGAGTATTCTTGTAACATGAATAAAAAACCCACCAAGGTAAATGAATAATCTGGTGATTATATTTGTAAAATGAACTAAATGTTTTTAAATGTACAAGGTCTATATAGTTGGCGCCAAAAAGTGTTTGCCAAAACAAATTCTGCCAAAGGTAAAACCCCTCCGTTGTATCGGTTGCGAAGACACGGTGTCCCATTTTACCAAGATGTGCAGTAAGATATCCACTTCCAGATCCTATCTCCATTATATTTAACTTTTTCTTATTTTGGATCTTGGCGAAAACATCAGCAGTCCTAGCTACCGGTAAAGTTGCCAGTGGTCCAATCAATGGCTCAACTCGTTTTCGCAAATACTTTTGAGTTGTCGCGGAAACAACTTCACAAATTACTTGAACTCTAGCTTTTTCAGATTCTGATAAATATAATTTATTAAAAAAGTAGTTTAAATCCGCAAGCTCTTGCATTGTATCAACATACTTCAATATATCAGCATTGACTCCAATTTTTGTCGGATAACCATGCAAAAAGAATGTAAGCGGAAAAGCAGCCCTAATATGATCAGCAGACAAGTCTCCAATCGCACATTTTTCGGCAAGTCTATATTTTTTCAAAAAAAGATTAAGATTCAAGTTTGATAGTCCAATTGCTTAAAAAAGCTATAGCAGTTCGAAAAAGAATTGCTAATGTAAATTATACGGGCATAATTTTTAAAAATTCGCTTCATATTCTTTTTTGAGGTAGTGGGAGAAGTGGGAGAAGTGGGAGAAGTGGGAGAAGCTACTCGGAGCTCCTTTTTTAATCTCCTTGATCCATAATCAGGAACTTTATATTGAAATGAACAATACAACTTAAAAAGTAAAAACAAAAACTGGTTAAAAAATATAGGCATATAAAACAGGTGAGTGCTTATGTCATCTTTTGGAATTAAATTTTGATGGGTAAGAACATACCTACCCAAAACTTTATGACCGACAATATAAAAATCTCCTTTTAATTTAAAATACCTTATATCTGAATTCGTACTTGGTTCGACTTTTGATTTAAAAATGTATTCCCACCCCTTATCTAAACAACAGTCAAATAAGTTATTTGCCGGACTAAGCCATTTCAATTTCGACCGGGGAAAGAATTTCGGTATGTATAATCTTTTGGAACCGCTGTCAAATTGTTCGAAGAATCTCTGAATTTCAATCCCGTATACTTGTCCTACGAAAGAAATATAATCAAAAGTCTTTAATTTACTCTTAAAATATTTTTCAGATGACAACAAATTATAATTTTTGTTATACTCGTCAAAGACCTTCAAGATTATAAAATCACGTAAGTGATTTTCAAACGATTTTGAAAGTACAGAGAAATTATTTTCTTCGCGACTTTTCGGATGGGTTGGATTAATATATTTCTTGAAATTCATATAAATGATTGAAATAATTATTTTTATTTGGGGCAAGACTTACTGGCAAACATTTTTACGTGTCTCACTACCATCTATATCAAATTCTATAAGGTTTTTTGAAGAAGCCAATCCCAAAAATAAGGGAAAAATAGTAATTGTTATTTGGTCGACAAAAGATGAGGTGGATTATGTAAATACAATGAAAAAAGATTGGCCTCATTTAAATATTAAATTTAAAAAAGTCTCAATCTTAAACAATGGAGTACAAGGTCAGACAGACAACTTAGGTCTATTAATAAAACACAATAATAAATCATTTCACCTAAATAAAAAGAAAGTCTTTATAAAAGCAAAAATTAAATATGCTATTCAAAAAATAAAACAAAAAGCTAAAAAAACAAATCAAGTAATACCATCCTTTTTATCGATTTACAGAAGTGAAAGAAAATTATGTTCAATGATGCAAAAGGGAATTGTGTATGTTCCTGCAGATATGATTTGGTCGGAAAACTTTATTTCTACGATATTCTTCGAGTATACAAACGGTATTAAAGCGCTTTATGCTATATATCTCCGCGGGTGCGAGGAAAAAATTAAGCCAAAGATCTTAAAAAATATGCACAAGAATGGCTTCTTTTCGGCAAGAAATCTTGTCAAAATAGCACTACAAAACCCACATCCCCTTACTTGCGCACATTTTAAAAACTCAGTATTTTTTCCTGATCATTATGAATATTATTTTGAAAAAAAAGAAACGCATGTTGATGCAAAATGTTTTGCAACGACCGTCACTATGTTTCGCTTTGGAGCCGTTTTGTTAGATTCTTTTTTTAAAACAAAAAATATCGGTTTGACATCATCAATTTGCCTTATAACTGATTCTGACAGATTGTTTGCAATTAGTTTAACGCCAATAACAAAAGATTGGTTTTGGTTACTTTCATTTCCCAACAGAAACTCACAGGTACTGAAAAAATGGAAAAATATCTTTTCTGACCGCCTGTTTAGAAAAATCGAAAAAATACCGATTATTTTTCGATATAAATGAACAAATCCACACAAAATGACATTGTTATCTTTTCAAAGATCGCCAAACTCGGTACAAACTTTAATAAAATTATTCTTGGTTTCACAATTACTCAAAAAACTATTCTATAGAAAAATCTTATTTTACACTCAATGAAGTCATGAAATGTTTGGGATCTAATAAAAAAAGAGGTCTTTTATTATTTAGACATATTTTATCGAAAAATACTCGTACTGAAATAATATCTCAATTCATGTATCTTGCAGCTATTAACGACTCCTGTCTTAGTCCTGAGCCGCCCGATTGCGAAAAAAAACTATCAATATTAAGAAAATTGTTTAAGTATCTTTGCCTGGACACAAGAACAAAATATTTTGCTCGACGAAACACAATTGATAATTGGACTTATAAGAAACCTTTCTGTGTAGATGATTTCTTTTTTAAGTCATAAAAATAATAATATAATAAATCACTGTTTTTCATATCAGTTGATTAATGCAATCTCTGAATTATAATATCAAATTAAACATGTATTAACCTGTTCTACCATGAAAAAATTGAAGTCATGTTGATTATATTTCAGTTTCAGCGCGCTCGTTTAAATAATCCCAATTATTATTTTGATTGCTGTCAATACTCTTTTGAGGGAAAAGGTAAGAATTGTATTGCTCGTTGTCTGGCGACAATTGTCTGCATGTTTCTTTTTGGGGCTGTGATCTTAGATACATTCTTCAAAACAAAAAAATACAGATTACCAAAAGATGATGTTTCTTTCGCTGGATCCGAAAAAATATTAGCAAAAAGCTTTAGTGTATTTTTCAAGTATTGGGAATCGCCGCTTTTCTTTTCTCGAAGAAATTTAGTGTTTCTGGACAGCTGCAAGGCAATTCTTTCAAAACAATTATTTAATTCGGTTCAACAGATGCCTATTCAAATCTGATGCTAAAGACTTTTTTCCAAGCACCAAAAGTACTTCTTGTTGTAGAAGAGAGTCATGTCAGGGAAGAAATGTTTAGAAAGATCTTATCAACTGTCGGGATTAGTTTTAAAATTATTGTTTTGAAGCCGAAATACAAAAATCGTTTTTTTGTGGCTCAAGAATTCTGCGCGAAGCTCAATAAATATAAAGATAAGGTCCCATTAATTATCTATGTTTGCCTAAACACCAAAAATACCCCGATCGAACTACTTGAGGGATTTCCATTCCTAATAGATATTTATGATCCACTGCTCGGATTAAGCCAAAAAGATGGGGAAAGGGAGTTTGTATTAATTAAAAGCTCGATAGGCTGTTTCTGTCGAGATACCAGGATTCACTATATTTTGCGAAAAAGGGGTGCGAGAGATCTATTAAAAAAATTACACTTTGCACCTGATTCACCTGTTAACGAATCTGGTAGTCAAAGAAAAAATAACAAAGCTGTATCGGTAGGATGGCTCGATGGAATTGAGGATAACGATTCCCCATTAAATAAATTCTTCACCTTTTGCCGAATGCAAAGTATTGAACCTTGGGTTATTCCTTCAAGATTTCAGAAAAACTTGGTGAAAAAAAAGAAAGACTATTTGAGAATCCTGCCTAAAAACCATTCTGATTATAGGAAGATACTAGGTATGTTTTCATTTGGACTTGTTCAGCCATGTTGGGATCCGCAGGGGGAGTTCCTTTATCCGGAATGGTATTTGGCACGTGCCAGCTCTTCAAGAATGATGGACTATATAGGTGCTGACTTGACACCCGTGCTTCCAAAATATCTTCGATTTCAGAAATGGATAGCTAGAAAAGGCTCTTTCGAGCCAGTAATCTTTGACAGAAAAATAAAATTCGAATTCAAAATAAAAAAGCGAAACACTTCAAAAACGATAAGCGAATTTTGTCATCGCCACCAAGAAAAGATTGCAATGTTAATAAAATCAATAGACAAAAATCAAAAGTATCATTAAGTACGGGCATTCCAAACGTCATGGTGCACTGATTACACTACATCGATGACCAGAATTTCTTTCGTGTTAAAAAAGAAATCTAGAACTAGGTTCTCAAGGCCTCGCAGTTTCATAAAAGTGTCCTCACAAACTTTTTAAGAAAAAGACCATGGACTGAAGGCCATAAACAATTCCCCTCATCGTTGTTTTCTGAAAGAAACGAATCCAGTCGAACGTAGCACACATCTTTTATTATTGTATCGGAATCGGAAATTATTATTCCCTTGATTTGTTTGACCAGCGGGCCGATATCAAATTGACTTAATTACTGATTTCATTCTTGAGCCAAAAGAGTGGCATCATTGAAAATTTCGGGATGTTACAATATGTGTTCAATTTTGGATTGGGTGCGATATGTGATTATTACTATTTAAAGACACAAAGAATCGTTCTGCTTGTAATACTAGCACGCGAGGATTACAGCTATAGATTTTTATAATATTCATAGCACCTGGCATCGAGACTTGACTGCGACAAAGCAAGACAATATCAAAATAACTCTTTGAAATCCTAATCTTGGTGGTAATTTAAAAAGGTAGTCTAAATTGAAAAATAAGCGATAAAAGAAAAATTAGTCATACGGAATACAAAAGTTGATAATCATTAAACGAATCATTAAGATTTTCGATTACAGTCTTCAAGTTCTTTATAAAAGATATTCTAAAACAAAAAAAACCATGACACGAGTTTACGACTACATCATTGTCGCTTTTCAAAAAACAAGTGAAGACATATTCTGTATTACCTCAACAATCGTATTGCTCAAATCTTAAAAAGCTCAAATGACAAAAAGTTTATCAATAAAATTGTACAACGACATGGAAGATGCCGCTAAGGAAACCATTTCCTACGTTGAAATTATGGCTTTTTACCCATCAATCTTTGTTCAGACGGGTTTCCCGGATCGAGTAAAAAGAGAGGCCGAACTCCAAAGGTATGTCGACTGGAATAACAGTCCAAGTAATATTCAGTATTTTGAAAAGAGGAAATTTGTTGAAGGGCCGAGTGTTTTCACGCAGTTCACAAAAAGTGAAAGGGATCTTTGTCGGAGGCTTTCTACGATTGTGGGCAAAATGACAAAAGAGAAATTTGGAAGGGAAGCCCGTCCGATTTCAGCCCTGCTTGCGCAGTTTGGAATCTTCCGAAGCATTATGTACCTTCAGTCGGCCATTAGCTCTCCATTAAGGGTATTCGAGATCGGTCCCGGGAACGGATACTTAGGTGGCCTTTTGCTTTTGGCCGGTTTGAGATATGGATGCTTTGATAACGCACAATCTTTTTACCTGTGGCAAAACCGACTGTTTTCTGCGATAGCGAATGAGTTTGCCGACTGGGCCTTGGAGGAACAGTTTGACGACTGCGATACAAACGAACCCTATCACATTCCATGGTGGCATTTTCTAAAGTTGCGAAAAAAATGCCACCTAGAGGCTGATGTGGTTGTCTCTAACACAAATCTTGGCGAAATGTCCTACGATGCCCTTGTTTATTGCGCCAAAATAGCTAAGCAAATTCTATCTAAGTCAAACCTTGGTGTTTTCCTTTTTACCAATATCGGGGATCCCAAGCATAATAATCTTTGCACGGTTCAAAGTGTTCTTGAGGCATGCGGCTTTCGAAAAATATGCGAAAAGAAAATTTTTGCTTTTGTTATTTCTGAAAAAACAAATCTTGAGAGAATTCGTCAGCTCGGCAGAGAAATTCCCCTATATGGCTCAACCCTTTGTACTGAGCGCTTTTCAGCTGCTGAGGCACTTGCAATCCAGCCGTTCAGTTTGCCTAACGATCTTGATTTTTTATCCTATATTGGAACTTTCCAGCTTCCCAGCTCTGTCTTGCAAAGTAAGCCTGAGGATTTGCCGTCAATATTGCAAACCGGCGGGGGGAGCAGAACTCATTAGTTTTAAGGAAAGAAGAAACTATTTTAAGGTATTTAGGTATGTGAGAACCTCTTTCACTGTTTTAGCCTAGAGAGGGCGATTAGATTATCGATAGCAGACCAGTTGTGACTTTGTTAAAGAAATCCGCGCGGCAGCTGGGAATTTTGCCTGAATTCACTCCGCAGCAGACCCACCCGCTCCGCGCGGTTTCCTCGAGTTCGAAATCTAATCTGTAAAATCCTCAACTTTCATGAAACAGGGATTTGAGGATGGAGCGCAGCTGCCTGCTCAGGGGCGTTCCTTGTTCATGGCCAGCTTTGGCTGGATTCCCCTTTGGCCAAGGTAGGGTCCCGCAAGCGGCTGATTCCAGTTGCCGGGTGGTAGTTCCCCGGAATTCGCTGGGTGGTTGGATGGCATACTGGCGACCATTCAGGAATCTCGTGATGGACCTAGCCGTAAGCCGGCGGCGGTAGGGTATAATATCGAACTGGGTCCCCTTGGCCAACTCCTCCAGCCATCTTCTCCTTTCCTGATAAATTGTGGAATTTCCCTTCACTTCAGTCTTGCCGAAAAATAGCGGCGTAGGATTTCTTTTTTCCCAAGGTTTGGTGGAGCAAAATACCAATTCGTCCACCCCAAATGGCTGAAAAAGTGTTGGTTTTCCTAGGCTATCAAAAAAGGATTGATCGGATTCACACGGGTAAACCAGCAAATCCACGCACTTGGCGGCCGATCGGGTTTTTTTCTCATTATCGGGATATTTGGTGCCGACCACCGTCTCCTGGCAAAGACAGATTTTTTTGGCGGCGAAGGTTTTCCAGAGCCGCTTCCATTTGCGGTCCAAGTGCAGAGACGGCATGTGATGATCGAAACCGCAAAGCAGAACCGCATCGGGAGCCGGTGACTTGAGATACTCTTCCATCAGTTCTCCGCTGTCCTCAGTCACATGTAGAACACGGCCTAGCATCCCCTCCTGCT
>Ga0247843_1004113_pt1 | contig 22293 bp, 22 predicted proteins | sample LaCruzMarch2017__FD_192420 | JGI IMG/M metagenome (GOLD analysis project Ga0247843, IMG submission 192420) | Freshwater microbial communities from meromictic Lake La Cruz, Castile-La Mancha, Spain - LaCruzMarch2017_8m | ecosystem: Environmental > Aquatic > Freshwater > Lake | place: Spain...
AGATCGGCCGGCCTGCTGCGCGAGTTGAAAGCTGCGCAGACCGGCCTCTTGCCAACCCCGCCAACCCCAGCTCAGATCACCCAAGGACTCTCGTTATGGCTGGATGAGAAACGGGGGTCACGTCAGGGGGCATGTCAATGAGGACACCTGTTGGGCATTCACCCTGCTGACTTCCCTCCAGGACGGCGTCTCAGGCAAGAATGTCCTGTCGTAACAGGTCGATCCCGCGATGCGAAATGATCGCCCACTGACAATCTGGAGTTAACTTCCGGACAGGCGGGTCGCGCAGATGTGATCGCCCTGCGCCGGCCTCAGTGCGCGAACGCATCCGCGTGGCGCTGGATCAGGGGGATGACTATGTCCTCCTCGTCCGCCAGATGCCGCTCCATGCGCGGGGCCACGGTATCCAGCGTCCCGGCCAGCCGCGCCGCATGATCCCCCGCGTCGGCCGCACCGCTCGCCAGCGCCTGATGGAAAACCAGCCCCGCCTTGAACTGGGTCTCGAGGTCCTCGTGGATGGCGTCGTGGTCGGCGTCCAGCAGGTCGATGCCCGCGATGATCCTCGGCTCGACCCGCCGCATGACCGGGAAGTAGTGGCCGCTCTCGACGCGGTGGTGGCCGTCCAGATGCTGCAGAAAGCCCTGAAGCGTCGGGATCAGGGTCCGGTGCAGGGTGACCGGATCGCCGTCGCTGCGCCACAGGGCGACCTGGGCATGCATCTGCGCCTGCTGGTGGCGGAAGCCGGCGTGCATCTGCAGCCAGAACCGGGCGACCTCGCCCAGCTCGGGGTCGTGCCAGCGCAGGCGGGGAAAGGTCTCCAGCAGCCAGCGATGGGCCTCGGGCAGCCCCCGGCGAGCGTCGAGCGCGTCGGACACTAGGGGTTCACTGGCGCGACGGCCGTCGTCGAGGCGATGAAGCCCCCGCCCAGTAGCCGGTCCGGATCGGCGGGATCGTAGAGGGCGCAGGCCTGACCTGGTGCGACGCCTTCCTCACCGGTCTCGAACAAGACCGAGACTGCGCCATCCGTCATCGCCAGCCGTGCCGGTGACGGCGGACGGGTGGACCTCACACGCGCCAGCACGGGCACGCCGGCCTCAGCCGCCGCCTCGATGTTCGCCTCGTCACCGAGCCAGTTGGTTTCGTCCAGCGACAGCGACGCCGTCAGCAGCGCCTCGCGCGGGCCCACGACGACGCGGCGCAACTCAGGCTCAAGCTTCACGACGAACAGAGGCTCGCCCACGGCCACGTTCAGACCGCGGCGTTGACCGATGGTGTAGTCGGTAATGCCGCCATGACTGCCAAGCACCCGGCCGTCCATGTGCACGATCTCTCCGCCCTCGCGCCCCTGCGGCCGCAGCCGGTCGATCAGGGTGCGGTAGTCGCCGGACGGCACGAAGCAGATGTCCTGACTGTCGGGCTTGGCAGCGATGCGCAGGCCCAGCTCGGCCGCCACGCCCCGGACTGCGGGCTTCTCCAGCCCGGCCAGGGGAAAGCGCAGATAGTCCAGCTGGTCGCGCGTCGTGGCGAACAGGAAGTAGGACTGATCCCGCGAAGGATCGATCGCCTTCCTCATCTGCAGGCGACCGTCCGGACCGACGGCACGCCCGACATAGTGCCCCGTCGCCATCGCCGCGGCGCCCAGGTCACGGGCGACGTCCAGGAGGTCCCTGAACTTCACCGTCTGATTGCAGCGGATGCAGGGCACCGGCGTCCGCCCCGCCAGATAGTCGTCGGCGAACTGGTCGATCACCGCGTCGCGGAACCGGCTCTCATAATCCAGCACATAGTGGGGAATGCCCAGGGTCTCGGCGGCCAGCCGCGCATCGTGGATGTCCTGACCCGCGCAGCAGGCCCCCTTCTTCTTCAGCGCCGCGCCGTGGTCGTAAAGCTGAAGCGTCACCCCGACGACGTCATAACCCGCCTTGTGCAGCAGCGCCGCGACCACGGTGGAATCGACCCCGCCGGACATGGCCGCCACGATCCGGCTGCCGGCCGGCAGGCCGACCGCCGCACGCGCGGCCTCGACCGCCGCGTCCATGTCGGCCGCAGACGACAGGGGGGCGATGTCGGGCATCGGGCAGATCGGGTCGATCAGCGTCATCGCGCGCATATAGAGAAGTGTGCACCGGATTTCGAGGCGGTCGCTCGCGGGAAGCCGTTACGTCAATCGCGGACGTACGCCCGCAGGACCCCCCTGCCCGGCGCAGCGCGACTCCTGTATCCCCGGCCCATGGCCAGAGACGGTGCGATCCATGTCTGTCAGTCCTGCGGCGCGGTCCACGGCAAGTGGTCCGGCCAGTGCGGAGCCTGTGGCAACTGGAACACCATCGTCGAGGAGAGCCGGTCGGCCCCGCCCGGCGCGCTGAAGCCCGCCGCGACGTCCCGCAGCCGCGGGCTCGCGTTCGAATCGCTTCAGTCCGAGACGCCCGAACCGCCGCGCATCACCACGGGCGTGGCCGAGTTCGACCGGGTCTGCGGTGGTGGTGTCGTGCCGGGCTCCGCCATCCTGCTGTCCGGCGACCCGGGCGTGGGCAAGTCGACCCTGCTGCTGGACGTCGCCGGACGCGCGGCGCTCGCCGGACGGCGGGTCGCCTACATCTCGGGCGAGGAGGCGATCGAGCAGATCCGGTCCCGGGCCAAGCGCATGGGGCTGGCCAGGGCTCCCGTCGAACTGGCCAGCGCCACGGCCCTGCGCGAAATTCTCGGCACGCTGAAGCGCGAGAAGTTCGACATCGTCATCGTCGATTCCATCCAGACGCTGTGGTCCGACGCGCACGAGGCGGGGCCCGGCTCTGTCACCCAGGTGCGCGCCTGCGCCGGCGAACTGGTGCGGCTGGCCAAGGCCGGCGGCCCGGCGGTCGTCCTGGTCGGTCACGTCACCAAGGACGGCCAGGTCGCGGGGCCCCGCGTCGTCGAGCACATGGTCGATGCGGTGCTCAGCTTCGAGGGCGAACGGGGCTATCCCTTCCGCATCCTGCGCGCGGGCAAGAACCGCTTCGGCGCGACCGACGAGATCGGCGTGTTCGAGATGGGCGACGCGGGCCTGACCGAGGTCTCCAACCCCTCGGCCCTGTTCCTCGGCGAGAACACCCAGCGCGCGGCGGGGGCGGCCGTCTTCGCGGGCATCGAGGGCAGCCGGCCGGTGCTGGTCGAGGTCCAGGCGCTGGTCGCGCCCTCGGCCTATGGCACACCGCGCCGGGCGGTCATCGGCTGGGACACGGGCCGCCTCGCCATGGTGCTGGCCGTGCTCGAGGCGCGCTGCGGCGTCGGCTTCGGCAATCAGGACGTCTATCTGAACGTGGCCGGCGGTCTTCGCATCAACGAGCCCGCCGCCGACCTCGCCGCCGCCGCCGCCCTGATCAGCTCGGTGACCGACACCCCCCTGCCCCAGGGCTGTATCGTCTTCGGCGAGATCAGCCTGGCGGGCGAGGTCCGCGCGGTCGGTCGCGCCGAGGCCCGGCTGCGCGAGGCGCACAAGCTGGGCTTTGATCGGGCTCTGTCGCCGCCACTGACGGTCAAGGGCGGTGGCGTGGCGATCACGGCGGTCAGCCGTCTGACCGAAGCCGTCGAACGAATCTCGGGAAACAGGTATTGAGGCGTCATGGCCCCTGCTGCTGACGCATGACCGGCTTCGACGCCTTCGCCCTGCTTGTTATTCTCGGCTCGGCCGCCGCCGGCTGGGTGCGCGGGGGCACGCGCGAGATCATCACCCTGCTCAGCTTCGTCCTGGCAGCCTTCCTGGCGCTGGTGGCCCTGCCCCTGACGGCCCCGATCGGGCGCGCCCTGATCGATCCCGACTGGGCAGGCTCCATCTTCGCGGCGATCGCGTCGTTCCTGCTCGTCTACTTCGGCATCCGCATCTTCGGTTCGGCCCTGTCCAAAAAGGCCCAGGCGCATCCGACCCTGGGCGGCATCGACCGCGTGCTGGGCATTCTGGTGGGTTCGGGCCGCGCGCTGGTCCTTCTGGGGGCCATCCATCTGGTGATCGTCGCCGCCCTGCCGGGTGAGCGCACGCCGCGCTGGCTGTCGGAGGCCGCGCTGCGACCGCTCAGCGCGGGGGCCGCCCGCGCCATCCAGATCATTCTGCCCGGCATCGGTCGGGGTGCCGACGCGATCTCACCCGTTGTGGATTCGTCCGTTCGCAGAGGCTTTTCCGACGATGATGCCTTGCCCCGGGCGCAATCCGGGCCTACCTCGCCGCCGAACACCCCAGAGTAAGTTTTTCGCCTGTCATCGGAGCCGCCACGATGATCAAGCCGGACCACGCCATTTCTGTTCCCGTCGTGCATCGCGAACACCATCGCGACGCAGACGATGACCGCCCGCGCCTGGAGTGCGGCGTTTGCGGCGTCTGGGGCGCCGAAAAGGACGAGGGCTCGTCCATCGTGGCCCTGGGGCTTCACGCCCTGCAGCATCGCGGCCAGGAGGCCTGCGGCATCGCCTCGGTCAATGTCGACCGCTTCCACACCGAACGTCACATGGGCCATGTGGGCGAGGCGTTCGGCGGGTCGGACCTGCCAAGGCGCATGCCGGGCCATGCCGCCGTCGGCCACACCCGCTATTCCACCGCCGGCGGCAGCTTCCTGCGCAACATCCAGCCGATGTTCGCCGACCTGGACACCGGCGGCATCGCCATCGGCCACAACGGCAACCTGACCAACTTTCTGTTCCTGCGGAACCAGCTGGTCGCCGAGGGCTCCATCTTCCAGTCGACGTCGGACTCCGAGGTCATCCTCCACCTGATCGCGCGTTCGCGTAAGGCGCGGATCGTCGATCGCTTCATCGATGCCCTCGCCCGGATCGAGGGCGGCTATGCCCTGGTCGCCCAGACGCCGAAGAAGATGATCGGCGCGCGCGATCCGCTGGGCATCCGGCCGCTGGTTCTCGGCAAGCTCGGCAACGCCCATGTTCTGGCTTCCGAGACCTGCGCCCTGGACCAGATCGGAGCCACCTTCCTGCGCGACGTCGAGCACGGCGAAGTCGTGGTGATCGACGAGGACGGCCTGACCTCGATCAAGCCCTTCCCGGCCCGCGCCGCCCGCCCCTGCCTGTTCGAATACGTCTACTTCTCGCGCCCCGACAGCGTCGTGAACGGTCGCTCCGTCTACGGGGTGCGCAAGCGCATGGGTCACGGTCTGGCCCAGGAGCATCCGATCGAGGCCGACGTTGTCGTGCCGGTGCCGGATTCCGGCGTCCCGGCCGCGCTGGGCTACGCTCAGGAGAGCGGCATCCCCTACGAAATGGGGATCATCCGCAGCCACTATCTCGGCCGCACCTTCATCCAGCCCAGCCAGGGCGCGCGCCAACTGGGTGTGCGCATGAAACACAGCCCCAATCGTTCGGTCCTGGAGGGCAAGCGCGTCGTCCTGATCGACGACTCCATCGTGCGGGGCACGACCTCGGTGAAGCTGGTCCGCGCCGTCCGCGAGGCCGGGGCGACGGAGGTCCACCTGCGCTCCGCCAGCCCGCCGATCCTGTGGCCGGACTTCTACGGCATCGACATGCCGGAACGCGACCAGCTGATCGCCGCCAACAAGACGATGCAGGAGATGCGCGACTTCCTCGAGGTCGACTCGCTCGGCTTCCTCTCGGTCGAGGGCCTTTACCGTGCCATGGGCGAGACCGGCCGCGATGCCGCCGCGCCCCAGTTCACCGACCACTATTTCACAGGTGACTATCCGACCCGGCTTCTCGATCGGGAGATCGAGGAGGGCGGCCGCGAACTGACCAACCGGCAACTTTCCCTGCTGGTCAGCGCTTAGGACCCCGATGGAAAACCGCCTCGGCTACTTCACGATCGACACACCGGACCTGGCCAAGGCCAGGGCCTTCTATGCCGGCCTGTTCGGATGGACGTTCGACGCGGACTCGTCGCGGTCGACCTATGCCCACGTGACCGAGGCGACCGGTGCCGTGTCATTCGGCATCGTCAGGGGCGAAAAGCGCGACTTCTCCCACCTGTACTTCCGGGTGGCCGACGTCGATGCCGCCTGCGCGCGGGTCAATGAGCTGGGCGGCCGCGCGGCGGTTCCCTCTGACAGCCCCTCGGGCCGTTCGGCCGTCGTCTGCGACGATCAGGGCGTCAGCTTTGGCCTGTGGCAGCCTGCCCCGGATTACGCCTGACCGCATGGCGAAGCGGAGCGGCACGCGCTATCAGGTGCCATGAACGACGACACCCTTCCCCTTGACGACCGTATCGCCCTCGTCACCGGGGCCTCGCGCGGCATCGGCTATCAGAGCGCTCTGGCCCTCGCCGTCGCCGGAGCCCACATCGTCGCGACCGGCCGGACCCAGGGCGGGCTCGAGGAGTTGGACGACGCTGTCTATGCCGCCACCGGGCGTCACGCCACCCTGGTGCCGTTCGATCTGGTCGACGGCGGCGGGATCGACCGGCTGGGCGGGGCGATCTTCGGGCGGTTCGGCAAGCTGGATATCTGGGTCAACGCGGCCGCCACCCTGGGGGCCCAGGGCCTGACGCCGGTCAGCCACATCGACCCGCGGGGGTTCGCCAAGATCGAGAAGACGAACTTCACCGCCACCTACCGGCTGATCCGCTCGCTGGAACCGCTGTTGCGCGTGTCAGACGCCGGGCGCGTCATCCACCTGACCACCAGTCTGGCGCGCGAGCCCCGGGCCTTCTGGGGCCTGTACGCCGCGACCAAGGCGGGGTCGGAGGCGATGATGCTGGCCTGGGGTGACGAGATCGAGAACACGCCGATCCGGGTCAGCGTTCTGGATCCCGGCCGGATGCGCACCCAGATGCGGGCGCAGGCCTTTCCGGGCGAGGATCCCGAAACCCTGACCCATCCGTCGGAGATCGGCCCGCTGATCGTCGAACTGGCGCGAGCCGACCTGACGCCGCCCCAGCGGGTCGTGTTCAAGGACTGGAAGGCGGCGCTCCCGCCGGAGGCCCTGATCTAGAGCTTGATCGTTTAAGGTGGACCCACTGCGTGGGTCCGCCGAAAGCGTGAATCAAGCTCCCGCTCATTCCTGGAGCCTCATTCACGGTATCGGCAGAATCGCGAAGCGATTCCACCTCAACCGATGAGGCTCTAGGGATCAGTCGTCGCGGTGGACGCGTTCGCGGCGTTCGTGGCGTTCCTGGGCCTCGACCGACAGGGTCGCCGTCGGGCGGGCTTCCAGCCGGCCCAGGCCGATCGGCTCACCGGTATCCTCGCAATAGCCGTAGGAGCCGTCCTCGATCCGGCGAAGCGCGTCGTCGATCTTGGAGATCAGCTTGCGCTGCCGGTCTCGGGTGCGCAGTTCCAGCGCCCGGTCGGATTCCGAAGACGCCCGGTCGACGAGATCGGGATGGTTCTCGGTCTCGGCCTTCAGATTCACAACCGTGCCCTTGGATTCGCGGAGGATCTCGTCCTTCCACGCCAGCAGCTTGGATTTGAAATAGGCGAGCTGCCGTTCGCTCATGAACGGCTCGTCGTCGGACGGCCGATAGCCAGCCGGTTCGTTCGATGGAATCGAGGCCAATGCGGTCATCGCACTCACACTCTGAGCAACGCCCCCCGTGGCGCAGTCCGGCGTATAGGCAGGTGTGAGAGTCGCGGCAACACGCATCTCGCGTCCGTGATCCCGGCCAGGCTCGGTTCACGGCGCCGGCGTGACATTTCTTCATCACCCGGTTCGTCGATCCCGGGATAGGTCATGAAAATCCGCAGACTATGCTGCAGCGCGGCGAACCTCGGCCTTGGCCAGTTCGACGGCCGCCCTCAGATCGATCTGCTCCAGCACGCCGGTCAGGACGGGATCGGGGTCCTCGGGCCGGTCCTCGCGCAGGGATCGCGACAACCGCTCCAGCGTCGCCTCGCCGGCCTCACCGGACAGCAGGGCCAGTTTCAGCTCCTCCAGACGATCCAGCAGGGTCCCGCCGCGCCGGACCGCACGCCGGCGCCGCTCGGTCGCGCTTTCCACCCCCTGCAGCGCCATGAGGGAAGAGACGTCGGACACACCCGATGCCAGGCTCGCGGACTGGGCAGGAGCCGACGCGCCGGCCGGGCTGGCCTGCCCTACGGTGAAACCGGCGGAAGGACGAGCCGCGCGGCCCGGCATCGCGGGGGCGGGTCCATAGGGGCCGGTGACCTTCATGGCGTTGAACTCCGGAACATGGCGCACCATCGGCGAACGAGCGTCACCGTTTGGTTAATGTGTGGGCAGGAATTGCCGGGAGCGCACAGTCTAGCGCCATTTTCCTGTTGATTTTTATGAACTTTGTACCCGGCACAATCCGTGCATCGGCGCGTCCAGTACCCCCCGCGAAAGCCGGCCCATGCAGAAGTTGCTCACCGCCCTCCTCGTTCCCCTGGCCCTCTCGGTGGCCCTCGCGGGTCCGGCTGCGGCCCAGTCGCGCATCAAGGACATCGCCTCGATCGAAGGCGTCCGCACCAACCAGCTGGTCGGCTATGGCCTGGTGGTCGGCCTGAACGGCACGGGCGACAGCCTGCGCAACTGCCCCTTCACCCGTCAGTCGCTGGAAGGCATGACCGAGCGTCTGGGCATCAACATCCGGGGCACCAACGCCAACTCCAAGAACCTCGCCGCCATCATGGTCACGGCCGATCTGCCGCCCTTCGCCACGCCCGGCGCGCGGGTGGACGTGACCGTCTCCAGCCTGTGCGATGCCAAGAGCCTGCTGGGCGGTACCCTGCTGGTCACCAGCCTCCAGGGGGCGGACGGCGAAGTCTATGCGGTGGCCCAGGGCTCCATCCAGACCGGGTCTGTTTCCGGCTCAGGAGGCTCGGGGTCTTCGGTCACGCGCGGCGTGCCGACGGCCGGGCGCATCGCCTCGGGGGCCACGGTCGAACGTGAGACCGGCTTCAATCTCGACAGTATGAGCGAAGTCCGCCTGACGCTGCGCAACCCGGACTTCACGACAGCCCAGCGGATCGCGGCCGTGATCAACGCCACCTATCCCGCGACGGCCCTGGCCGAGAACGGGTCCGTGGTGACGCTGCGGGCTCCGGCCGCGCTGGGCATGGCCGGCTTCATCAGCCGGGTCGAGAACCTGGCCGTCGCCGTCGACTCGCCGGCCAGGGTCATCATCGACGAGGTCAACGGCGTCATCGTCATGGGCGAGAACGTCCGCATCTCGACGGTCGCGATCGCCCAGGGCAATCTTACCATCTCGGTCCAGGAGAGCCCCCAGGTCAGCCAGCCGGCCCCCTTCAGCCAGGGCGAGACCGCCGTTGTTCCCCAGTCTGACGTCACCATCGAGGAAGAACTCGGCCGGGAGATCCGCCTGGTCGACGGCGCGACCTCCCTCTCCACCCTCGTCAATGGCCTGAACGCCCTCGGCGTCTCGCCCCGCGACATGATCTCCATCCTCCAGGCCATCAAGGCGGCCGGGGCCCTCCAGGCCGACATCGAGGTGATCTGATGAGTGATCTCGCCGTCTCTCCCGCCCTTCTGGCCTCGACACCGACGGCCCCCTCAGGCGCCGACGCCCGCCGGATCCGCGAGACCGCCGAACGCTTCGAGGCCTCTTTCCTGTCCCAGATGCTCAAGCCGATGTTCGAAGGCCTGTCGACGGACGGTCTGTTCGGCGGTGGTGAGGCCGAAGCCACGTGGCGCAGCTTTCTGATCGACGAAATGGCCCAGCAGACCGTGCGGGCGGGGGGCATCGGTCTGGCCGATACGGTCATGGCGGAGATGATCCGTATGCAGAGCGAACAGAGCCAACAGAGCGACCAGACCCTTCCATGACCCAGGACCCGATCACCGCCGCTGCCTATCTGCGTCGCCTGACCGATCTGACCGACCGCCTGACGGCCCGCCTGGAAAGCGAAACCGACGCCTTCGCCCAGCGGCGATCGCGGGAGGTGACCGCCGGTCTCGCAGAGACCCAGGAACTGGCCAATCTCTATCGCCGGGAAGCCGCCCAGGTGAAAGCCAACCCGGGTCTGGTCTCTGCCGCCCCGGCGGTCGACCGTTCGGCCCTGATCCGCGCCACCGAGGCGTTCGAGGCGGCACTGGCGATCCATGCGCGCACCGTGGAGGCCGCCCGCACGGTCTCCGAAGGTCTGGTCCGCGCCATCGCCCAGGAGGTCGCCGGGGCCCGCGCGCTCGGGACCGGCTACGGCTCGGCCGGGCAGGCCCATGCCGGCGACAGCCGCGCCGTGACCTTGAACCGCACGGCCTGATACGCCGACGCAACGGGTCGACGCCGGACCGGCGTGCGGATCTCCCTGTTCCTGGTCGGAACGCGCACGATCCACCACCGCCAGCGCCGGCGTTCACAGCCCCGGGCAGCCCTGAAATGTGGCACAGGATGGCGTTGAAACGACCCGGTTAACCCCGGTTCTGCAGCGAAGCTTAAACAGTTGCTGGCACGGTCGCGTCATGCCCATGCGCTCGCGACTGCTCGGACTGGCCTTCGCCGCATCCGACCTCCTTTTGGAAATCGACCCCGACGGCGTTATCGCCTTTGCGGCCGGGTCAGGCCCGGACGCCGGCATACCGGGCGAGGCCTTCGCCGGTCGCCCGTTTGCGCAGGTCCTTGGCAAGGCCAGCGCCTCCGCGCTTCAAGCCGCCATGGATGGCCTCGCGCCGGGGCGACGCTCCGGGGCGGTCGAGATCCTCGTGACCTGCGGCCAGCACCGTGTTCGCCGCGCCAGTGCTCGCCTTTTCCAGCTCCCCGAAAACGCTCCCGGTGTCTCGTGCGCGATCCAGTATGAAGGCCCTGCGTACTGCCTGCATGACCCCGCAGCGCGTCCGGCCCTCAGCCCCATCGGCCTGCTGGAGAGAGCCCGCGACATCCTGACCGATCCGCCAAACGATAGCAGCCTGGCCGTCGCCTTTATCGACATTGACGGCCTCAGGGCCGCTGCCGCTTCCGGAGAGACGGGCGAACGCCTGGTGGCCCGCGTCGAGGCCGCCATCCAGTCTGCCTCGCTGGACGGGTCCAGCGCGGGCCGGCTGGGTCCCGAGCGCTTTGCCATGCTGCGGGACCGTGATGACCAGACAGATCTGGTCGGACAGGTTCGGGAACTGGGTCGCAGTGAGGGGATCGAGCTGTCGCCCCGCTCGGCCGAGGCCGCGATCGAGCATGGCGGGGAACCCCTCAACGCCCTGCGCGCGCTGCGTTTTGCGGTGGAGGGCTGCCTCGCCGACGGCGGTCTCGAACGGCCGGAAGCGACCTTCACCGCCTCCCTGACCCGAACGCTGAAGGAGGCCGACGCCTTCCGCTCCCTCGTCCGGGCCCGGGACTTCGAACTTCACTATCAGCCGATCGTCAGCCTGCGGTCCGGAGCGGTGCATCATTTCGAGGCCCTGGCCCGTTTCAGGAACACCTCGGGACCGGCGCGGACGATCCACATGGCCGAGGAACTGGCCCTGATCGAGGGCTTCGACCTGGCCGTCGCCGAAAAGGCCCTCAGCCGCCTCCGCCGGCCCGGCGCGGGTCTGATGAAGTTCGCGATCAACCTGTCCGGTGCTTCGCTGGCTGACGACCGCTATGTTCAGGCCCTGCTCCGCATGACCGCCGCAAACCCGGACGAACGTCACCGGCTGATGATCGAGGTCACTGAGTCCGCGGCCCTCGCGGACCTTGAGGCGGCCAACCGTCGCCTCGGGGCCCTGCGCGCGGCCGGGATCAAGGTCTGCATTGACGATTTCGGGGCGGGGGCGGCTTCGTATGACTATCTGCGCGGCCTGTCCGTCGACGCGGTCAAGATCGACGGCCGCTTCGTCCACGGCCTGGTCCGGGACCCTCGGGCTCAGACCATGATCGCCCATCTGGTCGAGATGTGTGCCGATTTGCGGGTCGAAACGATCGCCGAGATGATCGAGACCCAGGCCGTTGCCGACATCGTCCGGAACCTCGGCGTGGATCACGGTCAGGGCTGGTTCTTCGGCAAGGCGGAAGCGGAACCCCGCACCACGCTGGCCTCGGCCGAGCCCGCCCGTCGCAAGGGGGCCGTGACCGCCTGGGCCTGACGCAGGGCAGGTTGTCGCACGCCGGTGACCGACCTCAGGAAGCCGCGCCCTGAAGACAGGCGGCATCACCCGTGATGTTCCCACATTGTTCTTGCTGAATCGCTGTCTTGAATGCCCATATAGCGGTGTCGCGCCGGACACCTGACCGGCTCCCCCGCGTTCCCCGGACAGCATGACCGAAAAGCACAACTTCATCCGCGTGCGCGGCGCGCGCGAGCACAATCTCAAGGGGGTGGACGTCGACATCCCCCGCGAGAAGCTGGTGGTCATGACCGGCCTGTCGGGGTCGGGCAAATCCTCGCTCGCCTTCGATACCATCTATGCCGAGGGCCAGCGCCGCTATGTCGAGAGCCTGAGCGCCTACGCCCGCCAGTTCCTGGAACTGATGGGCAAGCCGGACGTCGACCTCATCGAGGGTCTGTCGCCCGCCATCTCGATCGAACAGAAGACGACGTCCAGGAACCCCCGCTCGACCGTCGGCACGGTCACCGAGATCCACGACTACATGCGCCTCCTCTGGGCGCGGGTCGGCGTCCCCTATTCGCCCGCGACCGGCCTGCCGATCGAGAGCCAGACCGTCAGCCAGATGGTCGACAGGCTGTCGGCCCTGCCCGACGGCGAACGCATTCTGCTGCTGGCCCCGGTCGTCCGGGGTCGCAAGGGCGAGTACCGGAAGGAGATCGCCGACTGGCAGCGTCAGGGCTATCAGCGGCTGAAGATCGACGGCGAATTCTACGCCATCGAGGACGCGCCGACGCTGGACAAGAAGTTCAAGCACGACATCGACATCGTCGTGGACCGGATCGTCACCAAGGCGGGCATGGAGCCGCGCTATGCCGACTCGATCCAGACCGCCCTGAACCTGGCCGACGGCATCGCCACGGCGGAGTGGGCCGGCGCGCCCGATGACGGTTCTGGGGGCGAGGAGCCGCGCCGCATCGTCTTCTCCGAGAAATTCGCCTGCCCCGTCTCCGGCTTCACCATCAGCGAGATCGAGCCCCGGCTGTTCTCGTTCAACAACCCGTTCGGCGCCTGTCCGGTGTGCGACGGCCTGGGGGTCAAGCTGGCGTTTGACGCTGACCTGGTCATCCCCGACCGCGACAAGGCCCTGCACAAGGGCGCGGTCGCCCCGTGGTCGCGCGGCCCCTCACCCCTCTACACCCAGACGCTTCAGGCCCTGGCGCTCCACTACGGCTTCTCGATGGACAAGCCCTGGCGTGAGCTTCCCGAGCAGGCCCACAAGGTGATCCTGCACGGTACGGGCACCGAGAAGATCAAGTTCGTCTATGACGACAACGCCCGGAAGTACGAAGTCTCCAAGCCGTTCGAAGGGGTCATCCCCAACCTCGACCGCCGCTGGCGCGAGACCGACAGCGCCTGGGTCCGCGAGGAACTGGGCCGCTTCCAGTCCGAGACGCCGTGCGAGGCCTGCGGCGGCAAGCGGCTGAAGCCCGAGGCCCTGGCGGTCAAGATCGACGGTGCAGACATCGCCGACATCAACTTCCTGTCGATCTCAAAGGCCTTTCTCTGGGTCTCGACGCTGGAAGAACGGCTGACCGCCAAACAGCTGGAGATCGGCCGGCGCATCCTCAAGGAGATCACCGACCGGCTGCGCTTCCTGAACAACGTCGGCCTCGACTACCTCAGCCTCGCCCGGTCCTCGGGCACCCTGTCGGGCGGCGAGAGCCAGCGCATCCGGCTGGCGTCCCAGATCGGCTCGGGCCTGACCGGCGTCCTCTATGTGCTGGACGAGCCGTCGATCGGCCTGCACCAGCGCGACAACTCGCGCCTGCTCGACAGCCTTCGCGGCCTGCGGGACCTCGGCAACTCCGTCCTCGTCGTCGAGCACGATGAGGAGGCCATCCTGACGGCCGACTATGTCATCGACATGGGCCCGGCCGCCGGTGTCCACGGCGGCACCATCTGCGCCGAAGGCACGCCGGAACAGGTCATGGCCAATCCGAACTCCCTGACCGGCAAATACCTGACCGGCGAGCGCGAGATCGAACTGCCCCCCGAAGGCCGTCGTCCGGTCAACCGCAAGAAGATGCTGAAGATCAGCGGCGCGACCGGCAACAATCTGAAGGGCGTGACGGGAGAGGTCCCCGTCGGCCTGTTCACCTGCGTCACCGGCGTGTCGGGCGGCGGCAAGTCGACCTTCACGATCGAGACCCTGTACAAGGCCGCTGCCCGCCGGCTGCACAATGCCTCGGACGCCCCGGCCCCGTTCGACCGGATCGAGGGACTGGAGCATTTCGACAAGGTCATCGACATCGACCAGTCACCGATCGGCCGCACGCCACGCTCCAACCCCGCCACCTACACCGGTGCCTTTGGGCCAATCCGCGACTGGTACGCCTGCCTGCCGGAATCCAAGGCGCGCGGCTACGGTCCCGGGCGGTTCAGCTTCAACGTGAAGGGCGGCCGCTGCGAGGCCTGTCAGGGCGACGGCCTGATCAAGATCGAGATGCACTTCCTGCCGGACGTCTACGTCACCTGCGACGTTTGCAAGGGCAAGCGCTACAACCGCGAGACGCTTGAGATTGTGTTCAAGGGCAAGTCGATCTCGGACGTTCTGGACATGACGGTCGAGGAAGCCGGCCAGTTCTTCAAGGCCGTGCCGCCGATCCGCGACAAGATGCTGACCCTGTCACGGGTGGGGCTCGACTACGTCAAGGTCGGCCAGTCGGCCACGACCCTGTCGGGCGGGGAGGCCCAGCGGGTCAAACTGTCCAAGGAACTGTCGAAACGGGCCACCGGCAAGACCCTCTACATCCTCGATGAACCCACGACCGGTCTTCACTTCGAGGACACGCGCAAACTGCTGGAGGTGCTCCAGGAGCTGGTCGAGAGCGGCAACACCATCGTCGTGATCGAGCACAATCTGGATGTCATCAAGGTCGCCGACTACCTGCTGGACTTCGGCCCCGAGGGCGGCGACGGCGGCGGCGAGATCGTCGCGGTCGGCACACCGGAGCAGGTCGCGGCCAACGACGCCAGCTGGACCGGCCGATACCTCAGGGAGGTGCTGGACCGCCACGAGACGCGCCGCAAGGCGCGGGTGGCCGCCCTGTCTGAGTCAGAGCCGAAGCCGACCCGCAAGACGGTCAGCGCCTGACCCCTACTCGTACGGCAGACCCTTGATGTCGCGATAGGCAGCCGCGAAGGGCGCATACACCACGGCCAGCTGCAGGGCCGAGACCACCGCATTGACGATGCCCCAGGCGATCAGGCCCGGAGCGGCCGTCTGGAGAATCGCCCGGGTCGACTGTCCCTCCAGCGCGGCCAGCTGCTCCAGGCCTCCGCCGGAGACCATCATGACCGGCAGGGCGATGACGCTGCCCAGCAGGCTGACGAGGAGCGACATGATCAGGGCGATCACCGCCATGCCCAGCAGCGAGAAGACCTTGCCTCGCGTGACGGCGAACGAGGCGAACGGCGCGATGCGCTTCTCGGCCATCGTCAGGGGAACAGCGAGGCACAGGCGGATGGCGATCCAGCCGACCAGCACCAGCGCCGCCAGGCCCAGAAGCACGCCGACCAGAACAGCCGCACCCGGATTGCTCTGCGCCACCACACCGGCCACCACGCCGACGATCATGGCGAGGACGAAGAAGCCGACGCCCATGACGATGGTCAGGATGATGTTCACGGCCAGGACCCGCAGCTCGTCACCCCCCAGCCGCAGATAGCCGAAGGCCTTTTCGGAGGGGTTCAGCACCGCCCGCGCCACGCCTGCGCTGAGCACCGCGCCGAGCACCAGGCCCAGCGGCATGGCGACACCGAGGATTGTGAAATAGCTCTGGCCCACCGCCTGAAGGTCGGCCACGTTCGGCTCGGTGCCCTGAAGCGCCTCGACCTGGGCCATCACCCCCGCGAGCTGCCCGCCGACCAGCGCAAAGACAGCTACGAAGGTCAGCACATAGGCCAGACTCCAGAAGATGATGGCCAGCGGATCCCGCCGCACAATACGAAACCCCTCGAAGGCGGCCTCGGTGGCTGAAAAGCGCATGGCGAATCCCTTCCCTGTCTCAGGCTGTCTGTAGCGTATCGGGCGCAGGCACGTCAGTCGGCATGGTCGCGGCCGGGACACCGTCCAGCAGCTGTCGGGCCGCCCGGATCGCGGGGGCCGCCATCAGGGCGATGAAGACGCCATAGGCGAAGGCCAGCACGGGAAGGGCGGCCAGCAGGGGCACGGCCATGGCGCGGACCAGGGGCAACAGGTCCCGGGGGGTCTCGATCGTGTCCGGCCAGACCAGTCCCTGAGCCAGGAAGCCACCGACCAGGATCGCGCCCACCCCCACGATGACGACCAGATAGGTCAACATATACAGCACCCAGACCACCAGATGCATGGCGATCAGCTTCAGCACCTGTCCCCGGGTGATGGCCCAGCCCTCGGCGAAGGCAAACCGGCGGAGGATCAACGTCACAGGGCCCATGAGCGAAATCCGGGTCCAGCCGACAAGGGTCGCGATCAGCACAAGGACAACGTAGCCGATGATGATCGCGACCGCGGTGGCTTCGCCCAGCGACCACACCGCGAACCCGATGCCGACACCCAGCAGGATCAGAACCAGGAGGGCGATGTACCAGCCCAGGAAGGTGCCCACCACGACCACGGCCACGCGGACCTCGTCCATGCCCAGTCGCATGAACAGGAAGCGCTCGCGCACTCCGGGCGAGAGCGCCGCCCGGCCGGCCGCGTTGAAAATCACCAGCAGCACCAGATACATCAACAACGACAGGCCGTTCGACAGCGCCTGAAGCTGCAGCATCTCGACGGTGTAGGCATTCCAGGCCTCCTGCGCCCCCGCCTCCAGCGGGAGGGACAGGAAGGCCGGCAGGATCAGACTGTAGATCGCTGCCGCCATGGCGATCATCAGCGATCCCCAGACGAAGACGGCAAGCGGCCGCTGCCGGATCAGGACGACCGGCGCACCGATCGCATCGCCAAAGGAGAAGCGGGGCTTCATCGCGGGGTCTCCTCGGGCGACCAGTACTCCAGCTGACGATAGGCGGCGCCGAGGAAGGCCAGCGTCAGCGGCAACTGCACCCCGACCAGGCCGACGACGAGGACCACCTTGGCCAGGGAGCTATCCAGCACGCCCGTCCCGCTCAGGGCGGCCAGTCCGATCGCCGGTGCCGACGTCACGATCCACCCGGACAGCAGCGCCCGGAAGCTGCCGTAGGCGATGCCCATACTGTTCAGCGACACCATCTGCCGCCGCCCCAGCGTCGCGGGCACGAACAGGGACAACCTGACCAGCAGAACCAGCGGAATGATCAGGGCACCCGTCACGACGATGCCAACCACGGCCAGCTTCCACGGCGCGCCAACCGCCCCCCAGTTCCGCGCCTGGATGGCCTCGACATCCAGTTCGGCACCGCCGGCGATGGCCAGAACGGCCACCCCGAGGATCGACACGATCATGGCCAGAAAGATCAGACACAGCAGCGCTGCCCCGATCAGCCTCATCTCGGGCCATTTGAACTGAAGCCCCAGCGGCCCGAGACCCAGCGCCCTTGCCGCCGCGCGGCCGGGCGTGATCGACAGCCGCGCCAGGGCTCCGACCGCAACGACACCCAGCAGCACCGCCACCCCGGCCGCCGCCGCGACCACTCCGCCGGCCCCCCTGACGATCATGGGCACCAGAAGCGCGGCAGCCAGCAGAACGAGCGCACCCGCAGCCCCGGCCCACAGGCGCGGCAAGGCCGCGACCGCATCGCCCAGGGCGCGCTGAAGGTTCAGCCGCCGTCCGCCTACATCCCTGTGGCTCATCAAGCCCCCTCGCTGAGCGTGGCAGCCTTATAGCCCTGCGACGCCGCGCCTGACAGACTTCGGCTGACGAACCGCGCCCGCGTGTCTAAAAAGCCGCATGTCTGACAGCCTTGCCCCCATCCACATCATCGGCGGCGGCCTCGCCGGCTCCGAAGCCGCCTGGCAGATCGCCCGGGCCGGCGTCCCCGTCATCCTGCACGAGATGCGCAGGCCTGGCGTGACGACCGATGCGCACCACACCGACGGCCTCGCCGAATTGGTCTGCTCCAACTCCTTCCGGTCGGACGACTGGCAGTACAACGCTGTCGGCCTGCTGCACGCCGAGATGCGCGCGCTGGACTCGGTCATCATGGCTTGCGGCGACGCCCACCAGGTCCCGGCCGGCGGGGCCCTCGCCGTCGATCGCGAGGGATTCTCACAGGCCGTGACCGACCGACTTCTGGCCCATCCGTTGGTCACCGTCAGGCGCGAGGAGATCGCCGGACTGCCGCCGGAGGACTGGGACAGCGTCATCGTCGCCACCGGCCCCCTCACCTCGCCCGCACTCGCCGACGCCATCCTGACCCTGACGGGCGAGGAGAGCCTCAGCTTCTTCGACGCCATCGCCCCGATCGTCCACGCGGACTCCATCGACTTCGACATCGCCTGGCGTCAGTCGCGCTACGACAAGGAGGGTCCGGGCGGGGACGCCGCCGCCTACGTCAACTGCCCGATGGACAAGGCGACCTACGACGCCTTCATCGACGCCCTGCTCTCAGGCCCCAAGGCCGAGTTCAAGGAGTGGGAGAACGTCCCCTATTTCGACGGCTGCCTGCCCATCGAGGTCATGGCCGAGCGGGGCCGCGAGACCCTGCGCCATGGTCCCATGAAGCCCGTCGGCCTGACCAACCCGCGCGACCCGACCGTCAAGGCCCACGCCATCGTCCAACTGCGTCAGGACAATGCGCTGGGCACCCTGTTCAACATGGTCGGCTTCCAGACCAAGCTGAAGCACGGGGCCCAGGCCGAGGTCTTCCGGATGATCCCCGGCCTGCAGAACGCCCAGTTTGCCCGACTGGGCGGCCTGCACAGGAACACCTATCTCAACAGCCCGCGCCTGCTGGACCGCCAGTTGCGGCTGAAGCCCATGCCCCGTCTGCGCTTCGCCGGTCAGGTCACGGGCGTCGAGGGCTATGTCGAATCCGCTGCCACCGGCCTGCTCGCGGGTCGCCTCGCGGCCGCAGAGCGGCTCGGTCAACCACTGGAGGCCCCGCCGGCCCACACCGCCATCGGTGCGCTCGTTGAACACATCACCGGCGGCCATCTGGAGGGGGCGCGGTTCTCGCCCATGAACGTCAACTATGGCCTCCTGCCGCCCCTGCCCGCCCCCCGGGTCGACGAGACCGGAGCGAAGATCCCGCCCAAGGATCGCGGCCGGGCCAGGAAGCGGTTGATGAGCGAGCGGGCCCTGGCAGGGCTCCACGCCTGGCGGGACGCGGCCTGACCATGGCCCTGCTGGAGCCCATCAAGGTCCGGGTTCGCGGCCGCATCAACCAGCTGTTCAACGACTATGAGCGCGGCGAGCGGCCTGCGCTTCGCCGCGCCGACGCCCTGTTCGCGCCGGACTCCGTCGCCTGGAGGGTCAATGGCGACATCGTCACCATGATGATCGGCGGAGTCTCGGGCCTTCTGTTGCAGATGCTGCACCCGGCCGTCCTGGCCGGGGTCTGGGACCATTCCGACTTCCGCGCCGACATGCACGGCCGCCTGCGCCGTACGGCCAAATTCATCGCCGTCACCACCTATGACCACGGCGCGAACGGCCAGGCCGCGATCGACCGCGTGCGCCGCATCCACGACAGGCTGGGGGGCACCCTGCCCGACGGCACCCCCTACCGCGTCAGCGATCCGACCCTGCTGGCCTGGGTGCATGTGACCGAAACAATCAGCTTCCTGAACGCCTGGGTCCGTTACGGCGAGCCGTCGATGAGCGAGGCCGACCAGGACGCCTATCTCGCCGAGATGGCGCGGATCGGCATCGCGCTCGGGGCCGATCCGGTGCCGACCGACCGCGCCGGGGCCGACGCCCTGATCCAGTCGATGCGCGGGCAGCTCAGGGCCGACGCCCGCACGCGCGAAGTCGCCGCCCTGGTGATGCGCCAGAGGATCGGCGGCCCGGCCGAGGGCGTCGCGGCCGGTCTGGTCATGTCGGCCGGCGCGGACCTGCTGCCGCCCTGGGCCCGGCGGATGCACGGCATGCCCGCGGCCTCGCCTCTGGTTCACGGCGGTGCCCGCGCCCTGGCCAAGGGATTGGGCTGGGTCTATCAGGGCTCGCCCAACCGCCGGGTCTGGCCGGACGAGGTGACCGCCTGGCCCGAAACGATCGCTAGATCCGGCCCCGCATCACCGCCCAGGTAAGCCGTATCGATCGGCCGGGGTCCGCCGGCGACAGGCCGACGAGGGCCCCGTGCGCCACGGCCGGAAAGGCGACGGCCGGCAGCGCTCGCAGCCCCGCGTTCGCCGCCCGGCGCAGGGCTCTCGCCTCGTCCGGGTGTCCGGTCTGGGCCAGGCCCCAGACACGCGCGGCGTCGACCACGGCCGACTCATGCTCCCGTCCGCAAAGCACGGCGACCGCCACCTGCATGGGTCCGACATACAGGGCGTCCAGATCGTGCGGCTCACCGTGGACCCGGCCGATGTGGGCCTCGATCAGATCATCGAAGGGCGCGCGATCCAGCCCGTGCCTTGCCACGGTCCCCGTCAGGGCCTCCAGAACCGGATGGCCCGTCCTCGGCAGCCCGGCGAACACGCCGTCCATCTGCTCGCGCCACCAGGCGAAACGCATCTCGGCCAGCAGGGGCTGGGTCACCCGCGTCGGGATGGCCAGCAGATCGGCTTCCCACGCATAGAGCGCGATCAGGTCCGCCCGGGCCTGCCGGCCGCTGACGAACCGGCTGGACAGCCAGCGGTCCGGATCGGCGACCCGGACCTGGGCGTCGAGGTCGACCGGCGAGCTCAAGCCCGGCGTGGCGGCAGGGCGCCCCGCGCCAGGGCCCAGCCGAAGGCCAGCAGGAAGACCGCCAGGGCGCCTTCCAGGGCGCGCTGGAACACGCCTCCCATTTCGACATCAGCAATGATCGCCGCAAATCCGACCGTTGCCACCACCGCGCAGGCCAGACCGAGGGGCCCGATCCATCTCGCCTCACCCGACCGGATCGCCAGCCCGGCCAGGGCGACGCCGAGCACGCCGGTCAGATAACCGGTCCCGCCAAAGAGATCGTGCATCATCGCGTCAAAGCTGGCCCCGGTCCGGGCGCATTCGAACGCGCAGGTATAGACCCCCGCCGCCGACAGGCTCAGCCCGTACCAGGCCAGCAGCAGACAGGCCATAACCATCAGGACATTGCGCCGCATCAGCCAGGCCGCGATCAGGCAAAAGGCGGTGATGAACAGGCCACTGGGCACGAAGCCCCACCAACTGACGGTCGGGCCGGTCACGGCACCGGTGGCACCCAGCTCACTGATGTACTGCCGCGCGTGGTCATATCCCGGATAGAGCGCGCCTCCGACCACCACCGTGGCCAGCTGGATCAGCTCCCCGACGACCAGAAGGCCGAAGGCGAAGCGGGCCGCGGTCATTCCCGGATCAGCCAAACAGTGTCTGGTACATGGCCATGCTGGTCAGCATGGGGAAGCTCAGCAGCAGGTTGGTCCGGCTGCCCAGCATGGCGACCCGCGCGGCCTTCGCCTTCTTCTCGTCGTCGACCACGACAATGCCCAGCGCACGCTTCTGGTTCGGCCAGATGATGCCCCAGACGTTCAGGAACATGACGATGGCCAGCCACACACCGACGCCCAGCAGCATATAGCCCTGATCCCCCTGCACCACGCCGCCGGCCAGGCCGAAACTCATCACCTCCATCGCATAGCCATGGCCGCGAAGCGCCAGGATCGCCAGACCCGCCAGCACGGTGAACAGCGAGGCCCAGCGGAACCAGAACAGGGCCTCAGGGGCGATGTGCTTGCCGATGGCCGGCTTCAGTTCGGCCGGGATCGACGGCATCACCCGGATCTGGACGAAGTTGAAATAGTACAGCAGCCCGATCCACAGGATACCGAAGCCGACATGGCTCCAGCGCGCCACGGCCTGCCAGAAGCTGATGTCGAACCCTCCGGGCGCCGCGCGTCCGAAGGCATAGATCATCACCCCCGCGAGCAGCAGGCTGAGGATCAGGGTGTTCCTGAAGTTGGAAAGCAGTCCGGCCATGTGAGTCCCCCCGTGAATCATGCGAGTTTAGTCTCCTCCCCGTCGCGAAGCGATGGGGAGGTGGATGCGAGCCCTTGCGAGCAGACGGAGGGGTTCTTGCCACGGCGACATCGTGTGCGCCTCAAGAACCCCTCCACCGCTTCGCGGTCCCCCTCCCCATCGGCCAGGCGGCCGACGGGGAGGAGACTGTGACTAGAGCGTCGTCGGCTTAGTTGGAATCGAAGGATTCCCCTTTTGGACGGATCGTGATTCAAGGTTGGGGCTGGATGGGAGGCCAGCTCCGATGCCTCGTCCTTGTTCGTTGGATTTGAGAGAGCGG
>Ga0247843_1004115_pt1 | contig 22288 bp, 17 predicted proteins | sample LaCruzMarch2017__FD_192420 | JGI IMG/M metagenome (GOLD analysis project Ga0247843, IMG submission 192420) | Freshwater microbial communities from meromictic Lake La Cruz, Castile-La Mancha, Spain - LaCruzMarch2017_8m | ecosystem: Environmental > Aquatic > Freshwater > Lake | place: Spain...
TGAAATCCGTCTCGAACCAAGCACGTTTCGCAAACAATTGTGTTTTGCAATGATTCTCTAATGTCTCAATCCAATCAAACAACCTTTCATTTTGATTACTAAACAACAACTCGCAATGGTGTTTTTTACCCGATTTCTGGATTCCGTTTTTCAACTTGGATTTGGGGAATTGAACATAGAGTGGTTTATCCAAATGCGAAAATTTAATATGATAAGAGCCATTCATCAATACAGGCTTGTTCAATGAAACATTTGAAAAATCAAATGAATCGTCATCTATTTTGTGAATCATTGAAATACATCGACAAATAATGTTTTTAATAAAAACGCAGACTTTGGGTCTTGGTTATGCGTTTTTATAGTGCAATCTTTTTATGAAAAAATTGTAACGAATGAATGAATCTTCTTTAGAAATTATCAAAGAAAAATGTTTTCATTTTTTCCAAAACGAAAATATCAAAAAAAACATGAGAGAAATCATCAAACCCATTGGCACACTCATCTATAATGAACTGTTTATTTACATCTGGTTTTTATGCATATACAATGTCGTTTTGTTTTTAATTATTACAACCGTTCTTATTCTGTTATTAAGAAAACAACAAAGTTCAAATACGATATAAAAAATAAACCATACTATAATAAACAATGCATCGCCAACAACAGCCTCAAAGAACAACTCGAACAGAAACTGACAATACGAGTCGAAGGACAACTGAACGAATGTTATTGGAGTGTATTACTGATTACAGCCACACAACCCGCATGTTTATTTTGCATCCCGAAATGAATGCCCAATTTACACAATATTTAGGTTCAATGCAAACTTTGATAAATTTGCTGAAAGAACGAATACAACCCGCACCTCTTTCAACCGAACTTTTCACTTTTGAAATCCCCCTGCCCACCCGAACCACACCTGCGTTTGTTCCTTTAACGGCAACACAAATCGCAGAAAATACACGAAACATTGTCTATGATGTCTCCATGAACGAAGTGTCTTGTCCCATTACCATGGAAGCCTTTGCCGTGGGCGAAAACATTTGCCAAATCAATTCATGCCGACACATTTTCAAAACAGAAGCATTGATGCGTTGGTTGCGGAATCATTCTGTTTGCCCCATGTGCAGACAAAACGTTTCGCCTACTGCTGCTGCGGCGGCTGCACCTGCATCAACAACCCCAACCACAGACAATATTTTGGGCAGTGAGTTTATGCAAAATTTAATAAGAAATATATTGAATCCCAATGATTCATTCAACATGGACATCAACGACATTTCGGGTGTCGATTAACAAACACTATAGTGTTGTGTATTATTTCTGTTAGAAATGTGTTAAATCATAGAATAAAAAAAACAATAGAGTCAAAATATGTTCGTTATGTTGTCGCCTGTCGTCGAAACATGTCCTTGACAGTTCGTATTCCGTTTTCCTTGTGTATTATTTCCGTTAGAAATGTGTCAAACAACAACGTTTTTATATGTTTGGACGTAATCTTCTCTTTTTTCTTCATAAATATTTCCAAATCGTTTTTGGATTCGACCATCAGTTTGTTCATTTCCTCGCCGAATTGTTTGACTGCCTGTTCCTTTTGCTTGAATTTCCAAATGTCTTCCACCGCCAACCCAAACAATTGTTGCAATGGTTTCATAAGTTGATTTGTGATATAATATTTATAATCAACTACACATTTATTGGACACTATATATTCGGGTGTCTCTATTCTGTCCCCCACCAACGCTTTCGGGTTGGGATTGCGAATAAACACGTATCGTATTCTGTCCCCCGATTTCGGTTTGTTGCCCGGGTCTCGGTCTCCAATGCGTTCCGCCAAAACCTTGTGTCCAATTCGTTCGGGGTTTTTGTAGTCGCTCCGCAAGGCTTTTGTAATCTCCAATTTGTCCATGGAAACGTCGCCTTCAATGAGTTTTCGCAAAGATTCCTCCAAGAAGAGAATGGACTTTTGTATGGTGCCTTCCCCATTTCGCATCAATATATTCAAACAACCACCATAGACGTCCTTCAAATAATCACATGCGTCTCTGCGTTTGAGAGAAAGTCCCATGAATTTCATTTTTCCCTTGTTTGCATCCGTTTCATACAAAATGCCGACGTATCTCTTTTTGGACAACAAAATGAAGGGCATCAGCGTTTTCTCATAAGAGAGTTCCATCGGTGCAATCAATAATTTGCTACAAAGAACCGCAACTTCTTGAGCCAATTCTATGGTTAGTTCCAATGCTTTTTTGCCCCGTATTTTTTCGTGTGTTTCTGCGTCTTCCAATTGAAAGGTGAAAAACACCGAATCTGTATCACCATAGACGTATTCCGCATGGGTTGCAACCGTGCCCTGCGAGGTCTCGCAAATGGCGTTTCCATACACCTGTTCAATCATTTTTTTCGCATACGTAATCATGAGTCGTCCCACGGCGGTCGTGGAGGCGGCAATGTCTTTTTCGTAAAAGGTCGATGTGCGAGAACCGCATTGACCATAGAGCGAATTGGCGGTCACCTTGTATGCCAATTGTCTTTTGTCCAGAATGTTTTTCATGAATTCGTCCTTTTCTTTTTCGCCCTGTTTTTTGGTCGTTTTGCGGGCTTTCAGCAATTCTTCCAAGATGGAAGGTAAAATGCCCTTTTTGCCGTCGGGGAATTGAGCCCATCGGCACACTTTTTTGCCCGATTTCACTTTCTGGAATGTTTTCGCATCGGGCGTTTTGCGAATGTATTTGAACGTGTCAAATTCCACATCCACGTAATGGTAATGTGGCAAATTGTCGTATTTGTTTCCTCTGGGATGGCTACTGCGAATCAGTGTTCCGTTGTTGTCGTATTCCTTTGTCCAAACCTTACTATCGTGTGAGAGATTTTGACTGATCATATTGGACGGATAGAGCGACGAATAATCCAAACAGGCGACGGGATTGTCAATATACATGGCGCATTTCGGCGGCAACACAATCGCCCCTTCGTATCCGTCATCAAACGCAGTTTTTTCAATGTCGGGCATCAGCGTGTCCTTTTCACGGCATTTTTTGGCGACGAAACTCGTCAGTTTGATGCCCTGCCCCCGCAGAACCAAGAAACTCATCGGCACACTGCAAATACGGGACATTTCAATGAAACCTACTAACACATCGGTTTTTCGCATCAAATGATGAACAATGTTGCAATCCTGAATACAGTATTTCGCAACTACCGCACGGTCGCCCGATGTGCCTCGGGTCAAACGGAAAATGTCTTGGACGGAAACGTCGTCCTTGGCCAATCCCCATTTTACCGTTTTCACCCCGAAATCAATGTCTTCTGTCAAGCGTTCAACGACCAGATAAAAGTATTTGACCAGTTGTTCCACGCCCTTTTTCATTTCCACAATTTCGCACTCCACTATATCTTGCACATGAAATTTCTTCCCCCCCATGTAATAATCGCTGGTGAATTCCGACAATTCAATGTGAATGTAATCATGAACATTGAGACCCGTCGTGTTTTTGCAATACAGGCGGGACGTCTCACCGTCGTGTTCAATCTTGCCTATCGTGTCGCAAATCAACAGACTGGAAACGTTGTCCAATTTATACGACGCCAAATTGAATTCCTTCCTGAAATAGACGAGCAAATCGATTTGAAAACGACCAATCATTTTGGGATAATACAGGTCATATTCGCCCGTTGCCAAACAAATCTTGGTGTTGTCCAATTGCCAATCGTCGGTCAATCGGTTGCGGGTCGCCGATACGTGTCCCGTGTTTCGGGACAATTTCAGGAATTCCTCTTCGCATCCGTTTTCTAACGCACGTCGAAATAAGAATTCATAATCAAACCCAAATATGTTATAACCCACTATAATGTCAGGGTTTTCCTCTTGAATCAGTTTCGACCACTCACACAACAATTCGTGTTCGGTTGCGACCGTTTGAATTTCCGCCCCTTCCACTGCGTCGCACGACCCAACCACCAGACAGTGATTCAAATAGGGCATGGGTTCGCCGTATTTGATGAACGTGGAACCAATGAAAGTCGTTTTGTCGCCTTCCAATTCTGGAAAGAACTCCACCAGAGTTTGGTCTAAAATTTCCAATTTTTCTTCGCGCTTGTATTCTTCGTTCAGCAACACATCCACTATAGTGTGTGTTTTTGTTTTCGTTTTTATTTTGAGTTGTTTTGTGGCGACCAGAACTTCACTTATGTCATCGTCATCGGCTTCCACTTCGTCGGCGTCCTCAACATCGTTTGCGTCGTCATCAACTTTGTCTTCGACTTCGTCGTCAACCTCGACCTCGACGTCGTTTGCGTCGTTTTCCACTTCGTTTATGCTCGTCAAACCCGAGATTTTGGAAAATACCTTGTCCAATGTCAAAAGACAAACTGTTTTATCTTTCAACTCGACATCTTGCAGTTTGGATTTCAAAAACTGTTCAATCGAATATTCTATTTCTTCCTTGACAATTTCGTATTTGGGATACACCAAATCAATGCCATCAAACGCAGTTTTTTGCAGTCCGAATGCGGTCAAAATGCTTTTTTTAAGCATTATTTTGCATACTTCATTCGCAGAGACTTTCTGTTTGTTAAACACGTCTATGATGTTGGACGCCAGACGTTTGTAGGTTTTAACGGGTATGGGAAAATCACCATGACTACTGCTGGCTTCAATATCAAAACTGCAGATTTTATAAGGAACCAGCGTTTCCTTGTCGGGCAACGGAATGATGTTTTTTTGCAACAAAATGTATTCGTAATGACATGTGGTTGTTTTCTCGGCTGGAATTTGTGACTTGGAAACTTTGATGGAGACCCAACCCGATGGCGAAATGTTTTGAATGTGAAAATACCGCAACAAAGGAGGAATGTTGGATTCATACAATTCCAAGGGGTTTCCTTCGTATAAATATCCTTTTTTCTTTTTCTCCTTTTTTTCGTTGTAATAATACCACAGATTGGCGACTTTGTTCTTCACTATCGTGTCCGTAAAAGTCAATTTCACAAACGATTCCTTGCCTCCCGCCGTGAAACCATACAACTTATTGTGTTGCACTAACTCCGCCGACAAAATACCCTTGGACAAATAACCCACGTCTTTTTTCAATGCTGACAAAAGACCGTAAGTATCTTCTCCTTTCCAAACGGGCGGAACCAAAACATAAAAGAAAGGTGTGAAATCTTTGATGAAAACACTGCATGTTTCGCCCAATTCGTTGATTCCAAACATTTGAATGACAAATTGAAATGTTTTCTCTTTTTTTTCGTCGAATGCGTGGAAATCAAACAAACGAAAGGATTTGTTGATTGTTGTTGTCATTTTTGGTTGTATAAAGAGATACAACATCTATTGTTTAATCAATTTTTTCTCATAAACCGAAAATGTTCCACCAACTCTTTTTTGTTTTTTTGTTGCTTCGCTTATTGCTCTTTTTGTGTCCATGTTTGACAAATGGATGACCATCACTATAGTGTTTGTTTGTTTTGTGGGGACGACGTTTGAAAAATGTTTTTCTCTGTCTGAACCGTTTTCCGCCGACTGTTGTTGCTGATGTTTCTTTCATCCATTTTTCAATCAATTCGTATTTTCGTTCTCCTTTGTATTCTTCGCCAATGGGTTTTCCTGCATCGTCAAATTTCATTAGAACTGGGTATGCGGAAACATTGTTTGTTTTGTATTCTAAAATATTATTTAAAGTTTCTTCATCAATTTCAATGGTATTTTTTTCAATTGTGTCGTCTGATTTTACCAAAATCATTTTATCCAAAAGGTTTTCTTTGCCTTCAGCAGATAAATTTTCTTTTAATTCGATGCAGTGAGGGCAAGTTTCCATTGAAAACAAAACGACAACGGGCATAATTATATAGTGTCATGAGAAAAAATGTCTCATCGTTATATAATGAAATCCAGCCCTCTTTTACTCTTGTTTTTGATTGTTGTCTTTTTTTTAGGAATGCATGTGTATGCTTCCGGAAAATTGGAAAATTATTTGGAACCGATGGAGACGGTCGGAAGCCCAGAACAATCGGCTAATAATGCCTCTTCTTCCTGTCCCACCATGCTCGTCAAACAAGGAAACGTTCTCATGTTGTATGACTCCAAACAGCCCGAAAGCGAGAGCAATCCACTGCCGTTTTATAGTTTAGATGAATATATGAATTATATTGAAATCCAGAAAAAAAAAGGAATAATCTGTCCAGTCCTGTTTTTGCAACAAGAAAACGACACCCAAGGCAATGATGTCTATCGTGTCCATCCGAGTCCTCTCGAAATGCAACAAGGAGGAAGTAGTGTCGTCTCGTTGCCACCCAACACGATTTCCCAACAAATGCAGAATCCCCTCCCCATTTTGGACGCAACTCGCGATTCGCCTCCTTACAACCAAGGCAATTATGCGGGTTTCGACCCTATTGGTCTCAATATGGGACAATATACGGTGTTGGATAAAATACACGACAGCACCCAAGCCAGTCCCATCAGTGAAAACCCCGCCGATTCCAACTGGGGCGGAAGACGATACAGTCAACAGGCAATTGACAAAGGACTTTATGAGGAAAACAATGTGTATCCTCCTGTTCTCATTAATGCCAATAAAATGATTCCTCCAATCTATTGAGTCATCCTATAAAAAAATGGCATTATAGAATATATACTCTATAATGAAAGACTACACTATTTTGCCTTATACTTACAAACAAGCCAAACGGCTGGGAGTTGGAGTAAGACCCTCGCACAACAAAACCAAGAAAATTGATGTATTGCGGAACGGCAAGATTATTGCGTCCGTGGGGGCAAAAGGCTACAACGATTACCCCACCTTTATGAAAACAAAGGGCAAACGTTTCGCAAAGACACGACGCTGTCTGTATAAACAACGCCACGAAAAAGACCGCCACAAAAAAGGAACTGCGGGGTATTATGCCGACCAATTGTTGTGGTAATTGTATCCTTTGATAATTACCTTTCTTTTGAAACAACAAATTCACTCAATTTACTAAAATCAACAAAATCTTTGTGAAAAGTAGGTTTAACTCCTGAACTCTCTTTTTCCAAACCTTGTTTTTGTGGTTGAGAAGGAGAAAGACCCGACACTATAGTGGATTCTTGACCTGCATCTGCAAATCCTCCTCTCGTGGTTGAATGATCTGACCCACCAACGAGTTTGATGTTAATAATGGGTGGTTGTTGTTGTTGTGGATACATCATAGGAGGTTGCATCATCAGGGGGTGTTGCAGTTGCATTTGTTGAGATTCTTGAAAATGGGATTGCGTTCCGTCTCTCAAATGAATGGCATCCAAAAATGAAACCACCTTGACTCTCTCTTTTTCGGATAGGTCATCTGTCTCTTCTGTTTCAACTGTTAAAAACCGTTCCCCCACATTTTTTATTCGCCACTGACGATTGCCGTCGCCACGCAAATATACATATTCTCCTTCTTTAAATTCTGCTGTTTTTCCTCCTCCTATTGTTGTTGTAGCAGCTGCTTCTTCAACAATTACCTCGATTGGTTCAACTTCATCTGCAAATAAAACACCCTTTTCTGGTGTCTTATTTCTTCCTTCTGATTCTTTTTCTTCATCGGGTTCTTTTGGTTCTTCAACTATTGGTTCTTTTGGTTCTTCTGGTTCTTCTGGTTCTTCTTTAATGGGGTCTAAAACAGGTGAAACAGTGAGTGTCTCATTCCCACCCCCTCCCACAATAGGTTTATTTTTCACAATTTTATGAATGAGTTGTTCCAACGAACTCTTGTCATCACCCAATATTTTCCCCAACGTATTGGAATTCAAAGAGAGATTTTCGATTTGTTGAATGTTGTCTTCTGTAATGAGACGCATCTGAATATTCATGGCCTGTAATTCTTGCATAAACAATTTCATGGAATAGGGAATGGACACGATACTGAATTCGCGCCCAAATTTCGTTATTTTTTCCAATCTCAAATCCCCGTTGGCCCCATGAAACGCAATAGGACCGTCTGCCATGGGACTCATAAAGAGATTTTTCGACGGATTGTAAATCGCCAACATTCCCGTCTTGTTGCACACCGCCATGAAATATTTGTCCGCTCTTTCCATCATAGATTCCTTGAGAAAGTTGGAAATGCCGTGTCCCACCATGGAATCACGTTCCATCTCACCAATACGCAGACCCCCATCATTCGCACGACCGCTCACAGGTTGTCGGGTAAGTGCCGCATTGGGACCCAAGGCACGATAGTTGATTTTGTCCTTCACCATGTGTTTCAATCGCATGTAATAAGTGGGTCCAATGAAAATCTCGGTTTCGATTTGCTCTCCTGTCATGCCATTATACATGATTTCGTTCCCTGTGGAATGAAATCCCATCTTGTTCAAATGTTCCCCATAGGATTTTACCTTGTTGATGTCTTGATTGTTGAACGCCGTGCAATCGCCAAACGCACCATACGAAACCGCTCCTTTTGCCAATAACATTTCCAACAATTGCCCAATGGTCATGCGGGTAGGAATGGCGTGTGGATTGATGATGAGGTCGGGTCTTACCCCGTCTTTAGTAAAGGGCATGTCTCTCTCGGGCAAGACCAATCCAACCGTACCTTTTTGTCCACTTCGACTGTTTCCAATCAACACCGATGGCGACAGGTCGCTTTCTCTCATGTAATAAAGATGACTTGAGGGCATTTCAATGCAATACACCATACCTTTGTATTGAAACACCGTCTCATTTTTATGGTTTTTTTTAATCAATGAATAACCTTCTTTTTTCACAATAAAAATAAATTCATCTCCTGATGCATCAATACACGTCGAATAACCACAATGAACGGCAAGACGAGATAATGAAGGCAACCATCGAGTTTCAACACCCTTGGTGTTCATTACAATGTCTAGCAACACACGGCATTGTTGCTGTGAAAGTTTCCAAATGTATTCGGGAAATTGGGTTTCGAAATCAAAAAACTCACTATAGTGTTTAGAAATTTCAATGTTCCCTGTATTTTTGTTATAAGTAAAATCGACATTCATTTTTCGAATGATGTCCAATTGAACCGAAGAAAAGTGTTGGATGGAATGCACTGAACCGTTGATTAAAATCATTCCCACAATAATTAACCAGTCATCCATTTCGTGTCGGCGACCGTCTTCAAACTGCATCCATTTCACATCAGGAGAAACGTTTTCGAGAGAATGTCGAAACCCAACTGTTTTTCCTATTGTTTTTTCGGCTTCCACCAGAGTGAATGATTCTTCGTTTTTGCTGACATACAATTTATGATTCATTGTGCAGACAATATCAACATTGGGTGTCAATAATTTATACATTTCACCCTCGTGATGATATTCGTATTTGGCGACAGGGTGTTCATAAAACAAATGTCCCTCTTTGTCCAATGTGCAAACTCGATGCACGTCAATGTTGATGTCCTTGATTTGAATCCAACCGTATTGTGTTAAAACTTGTTGCGTCGGCAACGCACACGCCATTTTGTCGCCCAATGTGGGAATTCTCTCTTCCCGAATGCGGACTTTGGCGACACGATGACCTTCTTCGCCTTCCGTAACAAATGTTTTATCCACCACGCCGAGTTGTCCTTTTTTGCATGGCACGGATTCATCGATTCGATTCTCGCTATTTAAATCATTTGTGGTCAAACCAATCATAATGATTTTGTCATTGACGGCTGTGCCTTCCTTGATGATTCCATTGTCGTCCAAATAACTATAGTCATACCCGGGCTTGTTTTTGATGACCCGCCCATCGTTGAGAACATTGGTGAAGGTCTTTTCCACTAAATGATCCGACACTTTGGATTTTTCCTCTTCCGAGTGATAGGTGTTAAAATACGTGGTGCGAAACAGCCCACGGTTCAACGAGCCTTCGTTAAACAAAATCGAATCCTCCACATTGTAGCCCGTATGCGACATGATTGCTACTATCGTGTTTTGACCATAGAGGTTTTCTTCGCCTGTAATGTATTGCAAATAGCGGGATTTCACTATAGGAATTTGTGACGTGTTTAAAACCACGCCATTCTTGTCCATGCGATTTTGGAAATTGGAATGATAGAGAGACACGGCCTGTTTGCTTTGACCACAAGAGAACAAATCACGCTGTTGTGGGTTGTGTTCGGGGAAAATAATGAGTTGAAACATCGGGCCATAGACGAGGGATTCGTGGATTTCACAATGCGTATATTGTTTGGCGCCCTTGTTTTTTTCCCATGTATCGTGATTGATGCAAATAAGTGCATTTTCGGTTTCGCTCGTGTCCAAATAATCGACGATTGCCATGTTTTTTTGGATGAATTCGTTTCGGTTTTCTTCGTTGGCGGACAATACATATAAATCTTCCAAATCGAAAAAACGTGTGGTGTTGGAATGATAATCGTTTTTTTTGGGATGAATGCCCGAAATCAAATTCTCCCAATGAATCGCATTTCCGTCCCATTCCAATTTGTCGAAAGAGAGGGCACCGTTTTCCACGTAAAAAATGGGTCTTGTTAAACGTCCCGCATCCGTGTAAATATAAACCGTATCTTGTTTGACATCAAAGGTTGCACTGATGTAAATGGGCACAAGAGCATTGCGTCGAAACAGTTTGATTTTCGCGACCGTTTCAATGGGGTTGTGTATGACACCGACCCAATGACCATTGACAATGACTTTCGACAAAACGGAAATTGTATCGATGCTGCAATCCGACAACATCTTCATGTCGGTTTTGGTTCGCAACCACTGAATCATCGGTTCTCTCGAAATGCCTTTGGTAATGTTGGTAAAGAGAGAAAGATTTTTATGAATGCCGATATGACCGCCATCGGGAGTGTCGATGGGGTCCAAATACCCCCATTGTGTGTTGTGCAACAAACGAGGACCCACCAATTTCACGGACGCATCCAAGGGGACGTTGGTTTTGCGTAAATGACTCATGGCGGAATTGAAAGAAAGGCGATTCAGGTCCTGCACGACACCAATTCGTTTGGTGTGGGTTTGCGAGCCCCAGTCCCCACGAAACGCCTTGGAGAATCCTTTTTCCAACACACGGTTTTCATTGAATATGGCTTCACTGCGGTCGTTCACCAATTTTTTCAAATTCTGTCCATAAATACCTTTCGAATACGCATAATACTGCTCTTCGAACAAATGGTGAATTTTGTTAATTTGTATATTGTAATATTCACGAAACAATTGCGAAATCAACGACCCCGCCGTTTCCATGCGTTTGTATTTGAAATTGTCTCGGTTGGTGGGCGGTTCAATTTGCATTTTGACCGACAACAAACGGAAAACCATGTAGCCCAAATAATGGGCCTTTTCCTTGAAATTCATCTCGCCCACATGCGGCAAAAAGTAATCCGACAAGATTTCCATGGTTTTTTCAATGGTTTTGTTTTTAATCAGCAATTGAGATATGAAAAACAACGCCGCCGATTGAGTATAAACCGTCCCCGCATCATGCACTGAGGGCACAAACAAATCGATCAAATCCGCATATTTGTTTAAATCCAAGACACAATACTGTATGATTTCCTTGTCGGACAACACACCCAATGCACGAAAGACAATAAAAAGTGGCACAGGTCGAGTGATGTTGGGAATCAACACCACAATGTTTTCGAACGTGAATTCTCGAGTGGGTCGCATGATTTTCACCGACAAGGTTCGAATGGGTTTGGATACGTTTTCCGAGACGGAACGGATGTCGGCACTGTGGGTATAGTGGTCGTCGCTCGATTCACGAATATACATTATATTGTCTGCGAATTTCTCTTGTGTAATGATGACCTTTTCTTTGCCATTAATAATAAAATAACCGCCCTGTTCGTTTCTGCATTCTCCCAACGAAAACAACAATTCTTTGGGCATTTTGTTTAAAATACAGAATTCCGATTGAACCATGATGGGCATTTTACCCAAGAAAACCATTTTGATTTCCTCCCATTCGGCTCTCATTTTCGGTTTTCCGCCCACTGTCGCCGCTAATTTCTTTGTCCCCCTTTCCAGAAGACTGCGTTTTGCTTCTCTTGTGTTTTCCCTTTTCCCCCCTCTTTTTTCTTCTTCTAATTCTTGACCACCATATTGTTCTTCTTCAATAACCTCTACCTCGTCTTCGTCCCTTGCTCCCATCTCGGTTTCCCCTTCATAATAGAGGTATTCCACTTCAATGTCGTAATGAATGGTCATGAAATAGTTCATGTCTCTCAAACGTGCTTCGTTGGGATACATGTAGTGTGTGTTGTTGCCACCATCGTTGATGGTGGGTTTCCCGAAATAAATTCGTTTGCCCGATTTCCCGCCAAAATAGAAATTACATTGATGACGATAGACCTTGCTCTTGTCATCAAAGTCGGTTTTGAGAGACATGGGATTTTTTTCACGAAACATTTGGTAAATCCCGTTTTGAAAGAAATCATTGTAGGATTCGATATGGTGTCTTACTAAATATTGGGGATTGTCTTTCATGTAGGATTCAATGAGTTTCCAAATATTTCTATCGTGTTCTTCCATCGTGTTGTTATATATTTGTTATATTTTTATATACATTTTTATACACCAAATGGAAAAAAGAATGTGTTTGGATGTAAATAATATTTTCAACTAAACAGTATAATAAACAAGAAATGAACACTTCATCTCTTTTGACTCTTGATATTTCTCTCGAACCAATCCAAGATGATTTAGTCATGCCCGACATTTCACAACTTCAATGCTACAACCCCGTTTATTCCGCCTTTTTGCCCCCCAACACTATACCCTCCTGTCGCAATTATGGACTCAACCACGCTTTTCAGGTGCATTCCTTTCGTCCTTCCACGCAAACCTATCTTGTCCGCAACAAGAGGTCAAAAGAGGTTGTAGAGAAACCCGTCTATGTGAAATACTCACCCTTGTTAGACCCCATGTCGTATTTGATTGGGGAATACGACAAATACGGAGACACTATACGGTGTTTGCCTTCTCTCAAACCCGACTGTGGTGCCATTGATAAATTGAAAAGAATACACAATTCCTCTTATGTGGATAGTTTTTTCTATTTTTTGAGCAGTAAATTATACAACGAATCGCATTTTATTCACGGGATTGATTTTTACGGTTCTTATTTAGGGATTCAAGACAATTTTAAAATCAATATTTACGACGACGTGGACTACTTGAAAACATACACACAATTTTTCAAAAAACTGGACAAGGAATTTTTCATCGACCCCTCCACGGAACCCCATTTGATTCCACGTTTTGATTCTTCGACCAAAAAACAAATCAAAATCGCAGATTCCATAACCGATATTTCCATCGTGGATGTGGATTGCCAATTGGACAACAATAACTATAGTGAAATGAGCAACAACTCAAACGTCCCCGAAACCAACAACATATTTAGTAGCACTTTTCGCATTAAACCTGTGAACTTTGACAAAAAAGACAGTTTTAAAAACAATTCGAAAAACAGTTCATCCAATTCCAACAACAGTTTGGAAAGCAACACGACTGACGGATTTGATGACGATGACGAGGACGATGAGGACGAGGACGATGAGGACGAGGACGATGAGGACGAAGATGACGAGGACGAAGATGACGAAGACGACGAAGAAGACGACGAGGACGAACATTTGTTTGCCTTCATTAAAAATTTCCCCTGTCAAATGATTTTTCTGGAAAAATGCGAAGGGACATTAGACGATTTGTTGAAATCATCCACATTCGACATGGAATCAGCGACGTCATGTCTTTTTCAAGTCATCATGACACTCATTCAATATCAAAAGACATTTCAATTCACACACAACGATTTGCACACCAACAATATAATGTATCAGGAAACAAACATTACACATCTGGTGTATCATTTCGAAAACAAAACCTACAAAGTGCCGACCTTTGGCAAAATATTCAAAATCATCGATTTCGGGAGAAGCATTTATCAGGTGAATGGCAAAACGTTTTGCAGCGACAGTTTTCATGGCGAAGGGGACGGACATTCACAATACAATTTCGAACCCTTCTATAATGACAAGAAGCCCGTATTGCTCCCCAACATGAGTTTCGATTTGTGTCGGCTGGGCTGTTCAATTTACGATTATATCATTGAAGACGAATCTTATGAAGAAATGGATTTGTTTCAAAAACTCATTTACAAGTGGTGCTTGAATGATTCGGGTAAAAACGTCTTGTATAAGAGGTCAGGCGCAGAACGATATCCAAATTTCAAATTGTATAAGATGATTGCCCGAACTGTCCACAATCATATTCCTTCGCAACAATTGAGCAATCCTTTGTTCAAAGAATATTTGCAGAAGAAGGGCAAAAAAATAGAAAAGAAACGAGAGAAGATTTTCGAAATGACACTATAGTGATTGTTTGTAATCATCCAAACGAATATAAAATTAAACCAATAATAAGAGTAGCAATCAAAATGACACATGATGATAGGAGAAAAAACTTTATCAATAAAGCAATACAACTTTATGGTTATAAATATGATTATTCAAAAGTTAAATATAAAAATTCACAAACAAAAGTTATTATTACTTGTAAAATACATGGTGATTTTGAACAAATTCCTAATTCGCATTTACTTGGTTGTGGGTGCAAAAAATGTGGAAGAATTGAACAAATTAAAACACAACTATTTACAGTTGACGAATTTATATTAAAAGCAAATAACGTGCATAATAATTTTTATGATTATTCAAAAGTTGAATATATAAATTCACGAACAAAAGTTATTATAACCTGTAAAATACATGGTGATTTTAAACAAGTCCCAACTTCACATTTTTATGGTTTTGGATGCAACAAATGTTCATCAATTAAAAGAAGTGAAAAACAAATATTTACAGTTGATAATTTTATTGTTAAAGCAAGAGAAATACATAACGATAAATATGACTATTCAAAAGTTAATTATACTGGTGCAAATAATGAAATAATCATTATTTGCAAAGTTCATGGAGAATTTAAACAAAAGCCATCGAAACATGTTAATGCAAAACAAGGATGTATTATGTGTGGAGGATGCAATATTTTAACGACTGAAGATTTTATCAATAAATCTTTTCAGGTTCATGGAAATAAATACAATTATGATAAAAGTATTTACATAAATGCAAAAACAAAAGTATTAATAACATGTTATAAATGCGGAGACTTTGAACAAAATCCATCAAAACATTATAATGGTGCAAATTGTCCTAATTGTGTAAATTCAAATTACTCAAAACAATCAATGTTATATTTAAATTTTATATCAAAATTTTATAATGTTAATATTCAACATGCAGAAAATGGGTATGAGTATAAAATTGTAAATGTCGGAAAAGCAGATGGTTATTGTAAAGAAACGAATACAATTTATGAATATCATGGAGATTTTTGGCACGGAAACCCCAAAAAATATGAACAAAATTGTATCAATAAGCGAACTGGCAAAACATTTGGCGAATTATACCAAAAAACATTGGAAAGAGAACAACAAATAAGAGATTTGGGGTTTAATCTAATTACCATTTGGGAAAGTGATTGGATTAAACTAAATAAATATGTTAAAATAATGCAAAAAAAATTTAGTATTTCAAAACTTTGAAGACAACCTATTTTGGTATAAAGCGAATTAACTTGATGTTTTTTTAGCGATTATAATATATAATTCTATTTGTATATATGGCTCTCTCATTAAAAAAATTTGATCCCAGATCAATTAAATTTCGCTGTGAGGACAAGGATGCACCCGTCATAGTTCTCCTAGGGAAAAGAAATACGGGTAAGTCGTATCTCATAAAAGATTTATTGTATTATCAACAAACTATTCCAGTTGGCACTGTTATATCGGGCAGTGAATCGGGGAACGGTTTTTACGGCAAAATTGTCCCCAAAATATTCATCCACAACGAATACAACAGTGGTCTCATCGAAAGAGTTCTTTTGCGACAAAAAAAGGAATTGAAACAATACAATGTGGAACTGCTCTCTTATAAAAAGACGACACATGACCCCCGTGCCTTTCTCATAATGGACGATTGTCTCTATGATGACAAATGGTGCCGTGATAAATTGATGCGTTGTATTTTCATGAACGGACGTCATTGGCAAGTGCTGCTGATTGTGTCCATGCAATACCCGCTCGGTATGCCTCCCGCTCTTCGTTCGAACATCGATTATGTTTTCATTTTGAGAGAAAACATTTCGAGCAACCGTCGCCGAATTTGGGAGAATTATGCGAGTATGTTTCCCACGTTTGAATCTTTTTGTTCGGTCATGGATCAGACAACAGAGAATTATGAATGTTTGGTGATTCACAACGGTTCGCAATCGAACAAAATTCAAGACCAGATTTTTTGGTATAAAGCAGAAAATCATGGCGACTTTAAATTGGGTTCAAAATTGTTTTGGGAGGTTTCCGCTCAACTCCCCAATGACAGCGACGACGAAGAAGAATACGACCCCAATGCGGGTAAAAAGAAAACGGGCGGGGTTATGGTCAAAAAACAGACACGATGGTAATAAGCGACCAAAGAGATTAGCGAAGCGAAATAATCACTATAGTGTCTTTATAATAACTTTGTGATTTAGGAAATAAATTATTTCTTCATAAATGATATATGGCTCGTTGTGCAAATGGAACTCGCAAAAACGCAAAAGGTGATTGTGTCAAAAAAGGTGAAACCACTCGTTGCAAAAACGGAACTCGCAAAAACTCAAAGGGCAATTGTGTTGCCACACGAAAGCAAAAACGAAAGAGTCTTTTGAAAACACTCGCTTTTTACGGAACATCACCTTTCAAAACCGCTTCAAAATTCATGAGAAAATCACCTAAAATGTCATCTAAAATGTCATCCTTTTCTTTCAAAACCGCTTCACAGGGAATGCCCAAAAAAAGGGGTGGCTCTTTTGGTTCGGAAAAAACATGGTAATCATTTTTTATAAAAACTGATTCATTTTTATAAAAAAACAGGATATAGTCAATTGTCTAATTCTTTTTCTTGTCCGCATCGTCTTTTAGAATTTTCATCAATTCCTCGTTTTTGTCGGGGTCAGCAACTTCACGACTGTCAAAATCAACCGTTTCTTTGACACCGATCAATTCGCCTGTTTCAGTAATGCTCTGGGTCAATTTGTTCCCCGATTTCATCGCCTTTTCAATGTTTTCACGAATCGCCTTCTCTTTTGTCTCTCGAATTCGTTTGTCAAACTCCTGTTTAGCAAGTTCCTCGTTCTTCATTTTTTCTTTGTGCAATTGATTCAACTGTTCCTCCATGAATTCAATCTGTTGCGTTTTGTATGGGTTGGGGTCCCATGCAATCCAAATGCCAACGGGTCCCACAAAAGTTGTATGGTTGGGGTCTCGGTTTCGTGTTCTTTTAGCGTGTTCAGATGCTTCTTCGTATGTAGGGAAATTTCCACGTGCTTTTAATCCCAACACGGATGTTTGAAAGGCATTGTCTCGTTGAAATTCATCCGTCAGTTTTTCCTCATTCTTGTCCAAAAAATCACTAAAATCATCTTCCAACGAAGACGCCTCCTTGATTTTGTCTGATTCGTCTTTCAAAAATTCTTCAAAATCTTTCATCAAATTCTCAACGTTTAAATTGTATTTGTAAGCAACAAAATGCAAAAAGTCCATAAACTTTTTCATGGATTTGATCCAATCCCACTGTTTCACGAAAGAGGAGAACAGAAAATTTTCCCTTTTTTTGAGAATGTTTCCGGGTGTCAAAAAGGAAAACACTCCCCAATGCTGACCCGCCATTTTAGGGTCTTCATCCAACAAATCAACATATTTTGGGTTGGGTTTTCCGTTGGAAAGAGTTTTCTTTTCAAATCCAAGATTTTCTTCTTTCATATCGGCCATGGTATTCTATAATCCTTGCCATTCTTTTATGTTGTTTAGACGATTCTTTTCATTGCACCTCTTTTTTATAATAATTTTGAAACATTTTTTTATTGTATTAGTATATACAAAATGAGCGGTTTTGATTTAGCTGAATTCTTAAAACGTGTTGTTAAATATCTGGTGGAAGGTCTTATTGTCGCCATTGCCGTTTATGCCATTCCCAAGAAATCTTTGAACGTCGAAGAAATCGTCATCATTGGTTTGACTGCTGCAGCCACTTTCGCTGTATTGGACGTCTTTTTGCCTTCGGTCGCTGCCAGTGCCAAACAGGGTCTCGGCATTGCCATTGGAACAGGTCTGTCTGGTGGAATCAAAGTCATGTAAGCATCATAGTGGTCTAACACTATAGTGTCATTCCGTTTTTTCTTTACACATTTTCTCTCCTTCAGTTGCCTCAATGAGAGGGCATTGTGATGCTGATTGCTCATTAATGGGCAATTGTGCGGCATCATCACCAAAGCAGATTTAAAGACGCCGACCCTTTGGGTCGGCGTTTAAAATGTGCAAAGGTGTAAAAGAAATAATCACTTTCGGCATACATACACAATATAATTATGTATGTATAATTTTTTATTCAAAGATTTCAAATAAACATCACTTATTTTCCCTTTTTCCCCTTTTTGCTTGGTTTCACTTGGGAAGAAGCCTCCTCTTCGAATTCTTTGATGAGAATCTCTTCGGTTTCTTTCATGGATTTCTCTTGTTTTTCACCGTCAAGTCGAAAGACGGTTGTTCCGTCTTCCATCTTGTGCAAATTCTTTTTGGCTTCTTCTTGCAATCGCATTTCCTCCCGCTTTCTTTCGACGTTTTTCTTCATTCTTTCTCTCATCGCCATTTGTTTTTCCATGCGGGACAGAGCATTGACATCCATTTTTGCGTTTTTTGGAAGACCCATGCCCTTGGTCATATTCTGGAACATTTCTTTGAATTGATCACTGTTTGCCCCTCCCATGTCCTTGAATTGTTTCATGAACTCGGTCGCTTCCTTCATCATCTCGTCTTGATTCACTTCTCCGCTTTGAAATTTGGATTTCACTTTGGTGCTTACTTTTTGAACCAGACTCATCAACTTCTTGGGGTCTTTCATCAGTTTTTTAAACATATCGTTCGAATCCACCGATTCGTCTTCACCAAACAACTCTTTGAATTCATCCGTCATTTCATTTGCCAATTCACTCGCCATTTTTCCTATTTTGCCATCAAACATCTTTTTTAAATTGTCGAAAATGTTCTTTGAATTGGGCATTTTAAAATCTTTTTTTGCTTCGCTTGAACCTTCATCTGTTGCCTTTGCCTTTGCTTCGCTTTCGCTTTCGCTGTTTTTCAAATCGTCCTCTGACCCTTTTGCTTCGCTTTCACCTTCGGCCTCTGCTTTTGCTTCACTTGACGCTTTGCTTAATGGAATGTTTTTAAAAAAATCACCAATTCCTGAAATGGCCTCTGTTATTTTGGATTGCAACTCGGTTTCATCAATTCCGTTGAACAAATCCATCGATTCGCCAAAAGGGGTTTTGTCTTTCATGCTGGATGTCAAAGTGAATAAAATCAATTGCAAATATTTCCAAATGGCATTTTTGGTGTTTGCAGTTATGTTTTCACAATTATAGAGCAGTTTGAATTCCACATTTGGGAGAAAAAAGGTATTGACTTCACTGGTTGGCAAAAAAATATCCTCGTTTTGATACAAAATATCGAAAAATCGTTCAGGCATGGTCTTGGAAAAATATTCCTGTAATTCTTTCAGTTCATTGGTGTCCAACGGTTGTGTCGTCCATTTTTCCCACAAATAGGCGTATTCTGGAAAGGTGGTTGTCAGGTCTCGTGTAAAATCGGCAATGATGGTCGGTAAATTAGAAGTGGGTTTGGACTTTTTTGATCTTTTGGGAGGCATTGAACTATATTTATATTATAGTTGGGTCTTTTAAACTATTTTTCATTCAATTGCTTTTTGCAAATAAAGAACACAATAAAAAAGTGCAAATAATAATTCAATGGTGTATTATATAAGCCGTTTGATTGTTTTAATGATTTCATCATTCGAATAAGGTGTTTCTAAAGAATTGCCGATTTCATGATAGAGTATTTTCGCTGTGTTTATCGCATCCACAACACAATAGTCATTCACATCAATGTCGGTTGCATTGTAGGTATGTTGTCTTGCGTTCGTGGTCTGTCTTGCGACCGAAAACATATGACCGTATTGTGTATTGCACGTCATATAAACAACATACAAATCATCCATCAAACATTTCAAAAAGACGACATCACACGGCGACGGGGTCGATTCCACATAGTGTTTGATTTCATTATAGAGTGTGTTTGCTCTTTCTTTGATTGATTTTGGGTTGGTTTTGGAATCATATAAAATCTCCAATACATTCTGGCGAAACCAATATTTCTGCAAATTCACTTCTACGATTTCACCCGTTTCGACACCAATCAAATCGGGCAGCACATCCACCGACAATTTGGTTTCAACGCAATTGTATATGTTCTCTATTTTGCATCGAAACCCCTCTTTGTTTGCCGTTCGCACATGAAAAGTCTTTTCGGTCAAAAGAGGGATGTAAGGGATTTCCAATTCACAAGACCACTCGTTTGTTTTCCAGTTGTAGATTTCACCGTGTTTCACCTGTATGATGACTTCTTCCACGTGCGGATACAAAATCGAATGAACAATTTCACCGCAAATCATCCCCGTGTTTTTGATATTGTCCACGAACCAATATTCATTTTTATGAACAGAAGAGAGGGCATCCAAAAGACAACTGTTGTGGTGTTTGCCGAACCCAATAAACACATTTCTATAGTGTGTGTTGGCAAATTGCATCAGTATTTCGTTTTTTTGTTCGCCTTCTGTCGCTTCTCCGTCTGTAAGCATGATATGAATGTTTGTGCTGACATCATCATTGTTTTCGTTATTTTTATCCTCTAAACACATAATTTTGTTTGCATTTTTTAAAGCCAATTCTATGTTGGTTGAACCATCGGTTTTTATATTTTTTATTTTTCTCTTTTGTTCATTTACTTCTTTTTCTTCAAAGCCAAAGAGTGTTTGTGTGGTTTCATTGAACAATTCCACCGCCAAACGGACATGCGGATACGCCGAAAACAGATCAATCAATTTCATCATGGTTTGTTTCAGTTGTTTAATTTTGCTCATTGCGTTGTGGTCGCTTTCGTTCATGGATTGCGAAATGTCCAACGTCATCAAGATAGAAATGTTGTTGGCTTGAACATCCTCTTTGGGCAATTCCATTTTCATTGTTGAAACTGTTAAAATACCGAAGGTCGTTTCTTCAGTCGTTTCTCTCGACTCCGTCTCAAACTGCCGACAAATTGTTGTCTCAAACTGTATCAGTGCCTCCATTTTGTATCCTTTCTTTTCTCAATGTTTTATGTCAATTTTTTACATTTCGAGAGAAAAATTGACATAAAATGACGGAAAAGGTTTCTCTCAAAGAAGAATGAATGAACTACTACGAATCATTAGAGCACCTGCAACGTTTGACACTGTTCTTATGTTTCCGTTGCATGAAGTGAAAAAATATGTTGAGTGTTTAGAATGGTTCCGTAAAATGAGAGAAATGCATCCCCCTCATGAGTTGGAAGAAATATTGTATGAAACCGATTGTTATGGATGCACGGTTCTTCATTATGCGTGTCGCTATAAAATGAGAAAATTGGCTCTTTACATTATAGAAAACACATCCAATGAAAACAACATGTATAAAATCTCTCACACAGGTCTCACCCCCCCGATTATTTGTTGTCGAAATCGTAATTTGCATTCTGTGTTTAAAAAAATCTTGGAAAAAACACGAGACGAAAGCCATCTGTATTTGGGGCAGAGCAATTGCCTGTCCTTTTGTATTTTGAACGAGGATGAAGAAAAGGTGAAAATGATTTTAGAAAAAACACACAACATTGAAAATATTTACAGGGGATCATTGTATCGCAACCCTCTTTTGTTTTCATTGGAAAAAAGACTGTTGAATATTTCGGCAATGATTGTCGATAAAACTGATAAAAAACGCTATTTGCAAATTCAACCAGACAGTCCATTAAAAAACGCATTCGATTATTTCAAAGACCCTTTTTATTGTCCCATTGTCAAAGTGTTGAACAAAAAATACCAGCGTTTCAATTGTTTGTTGAATCCCCATTCCACTTTGACAAAACATTTTCAAGAAGAAAAGCAACTCCCTCTTGAAATCATACAGTTAATCTCCTCCTTTTTACAATACGAGTTAATTTGTGAATGAAACAATCCCTATAATGTTTCTTGCCTTCCATCTTTCTCTCGAACTCGTCTTTTTTATTTTGTGTTTGAGAGAAAACAATCCCTATAATGTTTCTTGCCTTCCATCTTTCTCTCGAACTCGTCTTTTTTATTTTGTGTTTGAGAGAAAACAATCCGGTGTCGG